>ERZ1106939.267-NODE-267-length-46963-cov-13.147501_pt1 | contig 46963 bp, 44 predicted proteins | sample MGYA00403669_ERZ1106939 | MGnify/ENA primary metagenome ERZ1106939 (study PRJEB35170, sample SAMEA104062447) | human gut metagenome | biome: human gut; feature: human-associated habitat; material: faeces | place: Denmark | collected 2012-09-28 ...
TCCGATCTCCTGTCTGTTATTATATAATTTTCTGTCTCATCACGCAAGAGCGCATCATGATTGTTTTTTGCCGAGTTTTTTGGTATTTATAAATTGTTTCAAATGTGATAAAATTTTAACGAAGTTATGACTGGAAGAAAGGAAATATCCAATTATCATCTAAAAAATTGGATGATACGTGTGAATTATGAAAATAGGACTTGTTGTAGAAGGCGGTGGCATGAAATGTGCCTACAGCGCCGGAATTTTAGATAAATTTTTAGATGACCATATTCAGTTTGACTACTGTATCGGCGTATCTGCGGGTGCAGCAAACACGCTGTCCTATCTTGCAGGACAACGTGGAAGAAATCTCCGTTTTTATACGGAACATTTAAGTGATCCCCGGTATTTAAGTGTACACAGTCTGATTCGAACCGGGAGTCTGTTCGGTCTGCAATACATTTACGGAACACTGACCAATTCTGACGGCAAAGACCCGATTGATTACGATGCAATCATGAAAAATCCAGCAGAATTTTATATGCCTGCCACGGATGCCGTCACCGGAACAGCCACTTACTTTTCCAAATACGATATTGTGCGCGACGATTATCGCACACTCATGGCAACCTGCGCCCTGCCGGGATTCTGTCGTCCGGTTCAGGTTAATCACCATTACTACTATGATGGCGGCGTTGCGGATTCTATTCCGGTGCAGCACGCTTTAGATGATGGCTGCGACAAACTTGTTGTGATTTTATCCAATCCAAGGGACTTTGTAAAACAGCCAGAAGCCCATCGCCCGATTTATAAACGGATGCTTCACAAATACCCAAAGACCATAGAAGGGATCGACCATCGCCACATCAATTATCAGGCGTCCATTGACCTTACCGCCAAACTGGAAAAAGAAGGAAAAGCTTTTGTTTTCCTTGACTTTACTTCTTCACAATCTTTTCAAAATCGGATGCCGGATGCTTGCATATAGGACAGATGAAATCCTCCGGCAATTCTTCACCAACATATTCGTAGCCGCAGATGGTACAGCGCCAGATGGTCTGTCCGCCCTCTGCTGTTCCTACAGCCTGTGGCTTCGGTTTTATGTTGTTCAGATAATAATCATAGGTTACCGATGGAGCCTCACTTAAGACCTCCATATCCGTAATCTCACCTATAAACATGGTATGTGACCCCAGATCTTCTGTTTTATTAACCGTTACAGAAATGTATGCATTGGTACCTTCTGTAATATAATAAATACCATTTGTACCTCTGGCACACTTGTCAAATGATTCAAACTTATCCGTATCCCTTCCTGATTGAAAACCAAAATGTTTGAATAATTCAAACTCTGCATTCCGGCTGAGAACCGATACCGTAAATTTACCCGTTCTTTGAATCATATCATGGGTATAGTTTGCTTTATTCACACAAATACTCAGCTGATTCGGCTCAGAGGCCGCCTGAATCGCTGTATTAATAATACATCCATTATCTTTGTCTGCTTCCTTCGCTGTCAGAACAAACAGCCCGTAACTGAGTTTATACATTGCTTTCTTATCCATCGTTTTCCTCCTTATCCAATAAAATTTGTTTACATATTATGTACCGGCCAGTGCACACCTATTCCATCGGGGGGATTCCAGATGCCAACCTTGAGAAACGCCATATATTCTGTCTCCCTTAATTTTCAATCGTTAAAATACTGTCAAATCCGGTTGCTTCAAATACTTCCATAATAATTTCATTGATTTACCCCCTTGTATTTCATACATATACGGTAACTATTCAGAAGCCCATTCGTAAAACCGTTGCTAACGCAACTAATTTATTCTCCGCGAGCAGCTCTGAATGGCTGCATAACACGATTATATTTTACCAGTTCTATGAGAAAATGACAAGAAATGAATGTATAAGCTGCCCTTAGTGAGCAAGCTCCCACGGTCATCTTGCACAATCATTTCTGCATGGCTGAACTGTTACAAAAAAATAACTATCCAAAACCATAATACCATAGTTCTGAATAGTTATTCTGAAACGCAAACCTGTACCTTATGAAGCCGCCTTTGCATACTCTGATAATTTCTGTTTTGCATCAGGACTTAAATGCTTCGGTACCCGGATCTGGATCACCGCATATTCATCGCCCTTCTGTGAAGGATTCTTCATTGAGACAATTCCCTTTCCCTTAAGCCGGATCTTCGTACCGGATTGTGTTCCTTCCTTGATCTTACAGCTTACCTTTCCGGTAAGGGTCGGGACAATCGCCTCACCGCCAAGCGCTGCGGTTTCAAACGGGATTTCCACGGTCGTATAAAGATCCATGCCCTTTCGTTCAAAACCGGGCTTATCGTGAACGGTTACTTCAAGAAGCAGGCTGCCTGCCTCGCCGCCGTTTATTCCCGGCATTCCTTTTCCCTTCAGACGGATCTTCTGACCGGAATCAATGCCTGCCGGAATATGCACCTGCAGGGACTGGTCCGTTCCATCCGGTGAACGGAAGCGGATTACCTTGTCTGCACCAAGCGCTGCTTCCTCAAAGGTAACATCCACCTTAGCAAGCACATCCCCGCCCTCTCTTGCACGGGTGCGCTGTCCTCTGCTTCCTCTGAAAAGATCCTCTTCATCTCCGAAGCCGCTGCTGTGGAAGCCACTGCCAAAGCCCTTGCCTCCGAAACCGCTGCTCTTAAATCCACCGCCAAAAATCCCATCAAAAATATCATCGAGGTTATCCCCACTATAATGGAATTCCTGATAATTACCGCCCGGATTACCACGAAAATGAAAGCTTCCATTTCCAAAGCCCTGACCTCCGAAGCCACCTGCTCCGGCACCGCTATTTCCATAAGCACCACCCTGTGCAGCACCCTCGTCAAATGCCGCATGACCAAACTGGTCATATAATTTACGTTTTTCTTTATCACTTAACACATTATAGCTTTCGGTAACTTCCTTAAACAGTTCCTCTGCCTGTGGATTATCCTTATTCATATCAGGGTGATACTTTTTCGCCAGCTTCCGGTAGGCTTTCTTGATTTCTGCATCGGTCGCTGTCTTTGAAACTCCTAAAACCTCATAATAATCTCTCTTCTTCGCCATAACTGTCACCCTCTTTCTGCTTCTATGGCTTTCTGCTTTTACAACTTTCTTTTTCTGCTTTTATTTTGAACCTTTAACTATAATAACTACTTTTACAGACTGTCTTCCAGATCTCCCTTTTGTTCTAAATGTAATATAACACTTGTCATTAGCACTGTCAATGAGTGAGTGCTAATTTTTTGTGAACTTTTTGTGATTTGTCGTTCAAGAACATAAAATAAAGAGTTCGCCTGTGAACTCTTTGCGTGCGAGCGGTGTCGCAACGCAACTAATTTCTTATAAAACAAATAACCCCATTCGTAAACTCCTCTGCATTAACAGCGGTTTCCCGAATGGGGTTATGAATAATTATTTGATTTTCCGTTCCGGATCAGCCCTGTGGAATCTGACCGTCAACATGCAGAATGTGATTTACCAGCCACTCTGTAAGATATTGTAAAATGCCCATAATCTGTTCGTCCTGATCATCCATATCTTTGTTATGTTGATCCATAAATTCATCCAGCTTATTGATAAATTGCTGATGCTGGACTTTTTGTGTGAATAATTTCTTATAATTGATAGATTCCATATAATGCTCTTCATCTGTAAAATGCTTCACCGTATAATTCCGGAGCTTCTCCAGTATGACATCAATTTTATCATATTTATCAACGGTAAACTCATCATGAAGTAATTCATATGCTTCATCTGCATACTTAAAAATCTGCTTGTGTTCCTCGTCAATCATATCGATTCCGATATAATATTCCGGTTTCATCTCGTACATAAATCCGTTATCTCTCCTTGTAAACTATAGTATTCCACTTTCCATAATCAAAACAGTTCAGCCATGCTCATTCACAAGCGCCCTTTAGTGAACAGGCGCCTGCCGTCATCCTTACACCATCATTTCTACATGTCTAAACGGTTACCCATAATCCATGCAGGTTGCAATATGCATATACTTCTTCTACATGCTCTCCATCGCAAAGGCAGAAATCTGCTGCCGGCTCCTGTCCCGGCTTTAACTGTTTTCTGTAAATGCCCTGATTGGTATTTAATGTAATCCACTCAATAAAATGTTCTTCCAACATTGGATGTTTTGTCTCTCCGACAACAACATGAACCTGATTGCCATCCACGGTATATACGGGTACATGCTTCTCAACAGCTGCATCCGTCACACCGGCTTTTAACTCCTGCATTGCCTCTCCACAGCACATTACAGGTACTCCCTTGTCTTTTACCTTTTCAATAATGTTTCCACAGTGCTTACATACATAATATTTTACTTCCATGCTTTTATCTCCTTCATACGTAAAAGTTTACAGTTCAATTGTGTCTATAATTTTTTTCAGGGAATCGGCAGATTCCTTAAGCTTTAACGCTTCCTCTCCATTTAAATTAATCGGGATATCTGCCTCTACGCCATCAGCACCTACAATCGCCGGCATGCTTAATGCGACACCGTCAATATCATATACACCATGAATCATGTGTGATACGGGAAGTATCGATCTTTCGTCTCTCATAATCACTTCACAGATTCTTTTTACAGACATGGCAATTCCGTAATACGTGGCATGCTTTCTGTTGATAATTTCATATGCGCTGTTCCTGACTGCCGCAGCTATCTCTGCCGTATTTTCCTTATGCCTGTAATGACCACGCATTTCACACATTTCACTTAACGGAACACCTGAGACATTGGCGGATGACCATGCCACAACCTCACTGTCGCCATGCTCTCCTACTATAAACGCATGAACACTCCTGCTGTCCACGGATAAATGCTCACCGAGCTTATATCTTAATCTCGCACTATCCAGAACCGTTCCCGAACCGATAACTCTGTTTTCAGGAAGTCCGGACAGCTTAATAGCCACCTGCGTAAGAATGTCTACCGGATTGGCAACTACCAGCATGATACCTGCAAAATTCCTCTTTGCTATTTCAGGAATAATCGACTTAAATATAGCCACATTTTTATTTACAAGATCAAGCCTTGTTTCTCCCGGTTTCTGACCTGCCCCGGCGGACAGGATAACAATTGCAGCATCCGCCACATCGTCATAATCACCGGCATATATTTTCATCGGACGGGCAAACGGGATTCCGTGACTGATGTCCATGGCTTCTCCCTCTGCCTTATTCCTGTCTGCATCAATAAGGACAATCTCTGTAAATAATCCGCTTTGCATTAAGGCAAATACCGATGCGGAACCAACAAAGCCGCAGCCTATCATTACTGCTTTTTTTGAATTGATTGTATGATTCTTCGTAGTGAACTCCTCCCTCTTAATAATTCTCTGCATGAACTTCAAAATAGCTCTGCGGATGATTACATACCGGACATACCTCCGGAGCTCTGGTTCCTACCACAATATGTCCGCAGTTACGGCATTCCCATACCTTAACTTCGCTCTTTTCAAATACCTGTGCGGTTTCAATATTTTTAAGAAGTGCACGATATCTCTCTTCGTGGTGCTTCTCAATCTCTCCCACTGCCCTGAATTTGGCTGCAAGCTCAGGAAACCCTTCTTCCTCAGCAGTTTTAGCAAAGCCTTCATACATATCTGTCCACTCATAATTCTCACCTTCTGCAGCTGCCGCCAGGTTTGCTTTTGTATCACCGATTCCTGCCAGTTCCCTGAACCACATCTTTGCATGCTCTTTCTCGTTATCTGCTGTCTTCAGAAATAATGCTGACATCTGCTCATAGCCTTCCTTCCTTGCTACAGAAGCAAAATAGGTATACTTATTTCTTGCCTGGGATTCTCCTGCAAATGCCTCCTGTAAATTCTTCTCCGTCTGTGTTCCTGCGTATTTGTTTGCTGCCATTTCTTTTACCTCCGTTTCATTCACCGTACAGCTCTCCATGATTAGTATGGCTCTGAACAGTTGCAAATAATCGATAATTTTTCTTAATTATACCTTGTTTCTGATAAGAATTATATAATATTTCTGTCCTTTTGTCAATATCAGTAATGATTACTGTTATCAAATCCTTTTGATTCTGTTACCCTGTCTATTTCTTTAAGAAAGAGAAGATTCCTTCCTTTTGACAGGGTTCACTGCTGATCCCATTTAAGGTATAGCCGGTATTCTTCACTACCTCAGCAAGCTTTTCTGCATCAAGTGGTTCTGCACTGATAATCTCCGTTTCGCCCTTTGTGTGGGAAGAAGATACCTTCTTTACTGCAAATGCATTGCGAATTGCATCATTTACATGGGCTTCGCACATTCCACACATCATTCCGTCAATTTTTAATACTGTCTTTGTCATTTTCTTTTCCTCCGATTTCTTCTTAGCTAAATTTCTTGTAACTGCCCGGTACCCTCCAGTTACTGTTTTTAATTACCATGCTCGCGATATTCCCCGAATGCTTCTCCTACCTGGTTAATTAATGGATAACACTTTGTATCCGGCCTCTTCTACCGCTTTTTTAATCTGCTTTTCATTTAAGGGACCTGCCGTTGTCAGAATTGCAGTTCCTTCCTTATGGCTGACAACTGCTTCCAAAACTCCCGGCAGTGCCTCCAAAGCAGTTTTTACATGATTTTCACAATGCTCACACATCATGCCTTTAATTCTGACTGTTTTGATTGTTTTAACTTTTGGAGTCATTTTCTTATGAAACGGCCGGTCATGGGAACCGTCATGCACCCTGCACAGATTTAACCGCAGTGCATTCGATACCACGCAGAAGCTGGAAAGGCTCATGGCTGCTGCCCCAAACATTGGATTTAAGGTGAGTCCGAAAGCAACGAAGCAGCCTGCTGCCAGGGGAATTCCAATAATGTTGTAAATAAATGCCCAGAACAGGTTCTCATGAATATTCCGCAGGGTTGCCCGGCTGAGACGAATCGCCGCCGGCACATCGGACAGATGGCTCTTCATCAGTACCACATCGGCCGCGTCAATCGCAACATCAGCCCCTGCTCCAATGGCAATCCCCACATCTGCACGGGTAAGTGCGGGTGCATCATTGATTCCATCACCGACCATGGCGGTCACGCCCTGCTCCTTCAGTTCGCGGATCACACTTTCTTTTCCATCCGGAAGGACACCTGCAACCACTTCATCCACGCCTGCTTTTCTTCCGATCGCATTTGCAGTACGCTCATTATCCCCAGTCAGCATAATGACACGGATTCCAAGCTTTCGTAATTCCTGAATGGCTTTCGGGCTGTCTTCCTTCATGGTATCCGCAACAGCAATGATCCCGAGCATTCTCCCGTCCTGTGCAAACAATAGCGGTGTTTTTCCCTGTTCTGCAAGCTCTTGCGCCTGCGTACGAAGTTCTTTTGAAACACCGGTCTGTTCACTGAGGAACCTGAGGCTTCCTCCAAGAAGTAATTTTCCATTGCTTACTGCATGAAGTCCGTTTCCGGGAAGTGCTTCAAATTCCGTAACCTCTTCCGGTTTCACAGAAAGCTCCTCTCCCCGCCGGATAATAGCCTTTGCAAGCGGATGTTCACTCTTTGCTTCCAGAGAAACTGCCAGGGAAAGCAGTTCATCTTCCGTGATATTTCCTGCCGGTATTACATCGGTAACCTTCGGTTCCCCTTCGGTGATCGTTCCGGTCTTGTCCAGTGCAACAATTTCTATCTTTCCTGCATTTTCAAGAATTGCAGCAGTCTTAAATAAGATACCGTTCTTCGCTCCCACGCCGTTTCCGACCATAATTGCTACCGGCGTTGCAAGTCCAAGTGCACACGGACAGCTGATCACCAGTACGGAAATTCCTCTTGCCAGCGCAAAGCTGAATTCCTTTCCAATTAAGAGCCATACGATAAAGGTAACCACCGCGATGGAAATGACTACCGGTACGAACACACCGGATACTTTATCTGCAATCTTGGCAATCGGAGCCTTGGTTGCTGCTGCATCACTTACCATTTTAATAATCTGGGAAAGCGTCGTATCTACACCAACTCTGGTTGCTTCACAACGGATAAATCCCGACTGGTTTATCGTAGCTGCGGACACGTCATCGCCAACCGCTTTATCCACCGGAATGCTTTCTCCGGTAAGAGCCGCCTCGTTGACGGCACTGCTTCCTTCTAAAATCACACCATCCACCGGAATATTTTCACCCGGCCGGACCACGAAAATATCTCCCTGATGCACCTGTCCGATCGGAACTGTAACCTCTTGTCCTCCACGCACAATTGTTGCATTCTGCGGAGCCAGCTTCATCAGACTCTTTAAGGCATCGGTCGTTCTTCCCTTGGATCTGGCTTCCAGTGTCTTACCAACGGTAATCAAGGTCAGAATCATCGCTGCAGATTCAAAATAAAACTCATCCATGTACCGCATCACCGCATCCATGTCCCCAACGGTCTGCGCCTTTGTCATCATAAACAGTGCATACACACTCCACAGGAAGGATGCAGAAGAACCTAACGCCACCAGTGTATCCATGTTGGGTGACCGGTGAATCAGCCCCTTAAATCCACTGATAAAGAATTTCTGGTTAATCACCATGATAATGACTGTCAGCAAAAGCTGTACCAGTCCCATAGCCACATGATTTCCGTCAAACCAGGGTGGCAGCGGCCAGCCAAACATCATATGTCCCATCGAAAAGTACATCAGTACCAGAAGAAATACCACAGAGGCAATCAGTCTCTTAAGCAAAACCGGCGTCTCATGATCTGCCAGTGCATCCGCATCATTCTGTGCACCATCCATCTGATTCCCTTCTCCTGCATTTGTGCCCTTTTTACTTGCTCCATATCCTGCCTGCTGCACAGCCTTAATAATGGCATCCGGCACTGCCGTTCCATCTACTGCCATGGAATTCGTCAAAAGACTCACATTACAGGAGGTTACTCCAGGCACCCTGGATACTGCCTTTTCCACTCTCGCCTGACATGCTGCACAACTCATGCCCGTTACGTTATATTGTTCCATTTTCGGTCACCTTTCTTGTCTCATATCAAAGTCGGGGGCTTTTGACCCCGACATCATTATTTGCAACTATTCAGACCCCCTTCCCATTACCATTCCCATATCTTTATTTCATCAGCTTCTGGATCGTGGAAACAAGCTCATCAACGACCTCGTCGTGCCCCTCCCGGATATCTCTTACCACACAGGAATGAATGTGTGCCGCAAGAATTTCTCTGTTAAAAGCATTCATAGCTGCGCTGATTGCTGCAGACTGCACCAGAATATCATTGCAATATGCATCATTTTCCAGCATCTGCTGTACGCCGCGCACCTGTCCTTCAATTCTCTTCAGCCGGTTAATCAGTGCTTTCTTCTGCTCCTGTGAACGTAAGGTATGCTTTTCCATACAGTAACAGCATCGGTTACCCGCTTCCTGTGTTCTCTGTTCTTTCATCTCCTGCTCCTCTTCATGAATATACGTGAAGTCCTGCTCCTGTTCTTCTCCCTTAACTCAATATACCCCCTGTAGGTATTTATTATATACCCCACGCGGGTATTTATCAAGTATTTTTTATGAAACTATTCAGAGCCATGCAAAATTGCTTTCTGTGAATGCTTGCATTCAAACAGAAAAGCAATTTTATATGGCGAAGTAACCATATGAGGTAAACTACGTTGCGTTAGCAACGGTTTTACGAATGGGGTTCTGAATAGTTATTTTTGTAATATAGAAAGGAGGCTATGTCATACATAGCCTCCCAAGCTGCCGTATTTACGGCTGTTTTCTTATTATTCGCAAAGCTTTGAGAATGCATCTGCCACGAACTGAACCTTCGTTCCAACCACTACCTGAACTGAGGTCTTACCAGGCTTGATGACTCCCGCAACACCTGCGGCCTTAATCTTCTTATCGTTGACTGCGGTAATATCCTTTACCTCCAGTCTCAATCTTGTAACACAGTTATCAATGCTTGTGATATTATCCTTTCCGCCACAACCCTCAAGAATGGCCTTTGCAATGGCTGTGTAATCATCACTTGCAAGTTCGATGCTCTTTTCCTTCTCTAAATCATCATCATCTTCTCTGCCAGGGGTCTTAAGATCCCACTTTTTAATGGCAAAGTAGAATACGAAGTAGAATACAACAAAGGCTGCAATTCCGAGCGGGATAATAAGCCATGTTCTCTGTGCTGCAGGAAGTGAGGATGAGAATAACAGATCCATCGCGCCTGCAGAGAAGCTAAAGCCTGCACGGAAGCCAAGTGCAACGGTAATCATGGTGAAGATACCGTAAAGTAATGCATAAATTACATAAAGTCCAGGAGCAAGGAACATGAAACCAAATTCAAACGGCTCTGTAACACCACAAATGAATGCGCAGAGTGCTGCGGAAGCAACAAGTCCGATCGCTGCTTTTTTCTTTGTGGTCTTCGCACATCTTACCATTGCAAGTGCCGCACCCGGGATACCAAACATCATACAAGGGAAGAAGCCGGACATATACATTCCGAGGCTCCAGGACACATCTGCAGAGGTTTCACCAGCCCAGAAGTGCTGAAGATCTCCAAGTCCGATGGTATCAAACCAGAATACATTATTCAATGCATGGTGTAATCCGGTAGGAATTAACAGACGGTTCAGGAATGCATAAATACCGGCACCGACTACATCCATACCTACAATTGCCTCTCCCAGTGCAACCAGTCCGCCAAACAGTAACGGCCATACAAAAAGCAGTACTGCGGATACCAGAATGGAAACCACACCGGCGATAATTGCTACACAGCGCTTTCCGCTGAAGAAGGATAACCAGTCCGGAAGCTTGGTATTCTTGAACTTGTTATAGCACATGGAACCGATGATTCCGGCAAGGATTCCGATAAACGGATTCGCAATCTTGTTAAATGCCAGAGTCTTGGTTGCGCTGTCAGCGACAGACGGCATAATAGTTGTTACAACTCCGGTTGAAAGAAGTGTGGTGATCATCAACCAGGAAGCAAGTGCTGCGATTCCGCCTGTACCATCATTTTTCTCTGACATACCGACACCGACACCGATCGCAAACAGAATGGCCATGTTGTCAATCAAAGCGCCGCCGGCTTTCACTAAGAACAGACCGATTAAGTTCGCTGCACCCTGGATATCTCCACCCTGCATGGTTGCCGGACACAGCAAGTAACCAATACCCATGAGAATACCGCAGATGGGCAGTACTGCTACGGGAAGCATTAACGCTTTTCCCAGTTTTTGAAGAAATTTCATACTTTCTCCTCCTTTGTTCTTATAAAATTAAAATTGGATTAGTCCAATCCATTTTACGATATGATCCGGATGCTTACTCAACCTTGAGTACCGCCTCATCCGGTGAGACTCCGCCTTCCTTCAGCAGGCTTATTTGGGAATAATCATCGGTATTGCACACGACAACCGGAGATATGATATTAAGTCCGGCCTCCCTGATCTGATCAAGATCTGCTTCCATTAACAGATCTCCCTGCTTTACCTGATCCCCTGCTGCTACGTGTACATGGAAGGGCTTTCCCTTTAATGTAACTGTCTCCAGTCCGATATGAATCAGAAGCTCTGTTCCTGCAGCGGTTGTCATGGTAATCGCATGCAGGGTATCAAACACCATCGTTATTTCTCCGTCCGCCGGAGCGAAAATCTTTCCCTCTGAAGGAATTACCGCAAATCCGTCACCAATTATTTTTTCTGAAAAAGTGGGATCGGGAACCTCCGTAAGTGGTGTCACATTTCCCACGCAGGGTGAACAGATCACCTTTCCCTTTGTCTTTCCTTTTAAAAAACCTAGCATGACTGCTCCTTTCCGTCGATATAAATTCCTACAATATTTAATTCTTTATCAAGAAGAACAAAATCTGCTTTTTTACCTTCCTCAATGCTTCCTGTCTGATCGAAAATACCGATTTCCCTGGCCGGATTCTCCGTTGCACACATCACCGCATCTTCCAGTGGAATACCTGCATTTTTTACAACAAATCTCATACAATCCATCAGGTTCGTGGCAGATCCGGCAATCGTACCATCATGAAGTGTTGCCAGATTTCCTTTTACCACTACGGGTTGTCCTCCCAGAGTATACTCCCCATCCTTTAATCCGGTTGCTCTCATGCTGTCACTGATTAAAATCACCCGTTCTGCACCAAACATGGCAAAGGTTGCACGGATTACGGACGGATGAACATGTACCCCGTCACAGATTAATTCCACATGACACGACTGAGAATCCCTGACTGCACCGATCACTCCCGGATTCCGGTGATTCAACGGTGGCATTGCATTATACAGATGCGTTGCATGGGACGCTCCATGCCGGATAGCCTCACATGCCGTATCATAATCCGATACTGTATGGGCTATGGATATTACCACCTCTGATTTTGTCCGGTCAATGAACTCCATTGCTCCGGGCTCTTCCGGCGCAATATCCACAAGCCTGATCAACCCGTTCGCAGCATTCTGAAGCTGTCTGAAATACTCGTAATCACAGGGAATGATATTTTCTGCCGCCTGTGCACCCTTCTTGGAAGCACTGATAAACGGTCCTTCCATATTAACACCGACCAGATGTGCTCCTCCCTTATAGGAATATGCACCGGCATTCTTCATTACCGCAAGGAGTTCATCCTTCGGAATCGTCATGGTTGCCGGACAAACCGATGTCACTCCGACACCGGCCTCATATGCAGTTATAATATCCAGGGCTTCCTGCGTTCCATCACACATATCCGCGCCCTTGCACCCGTGAAAGTGAATATCTACGAGTCCCGGAATCATGTATAATCCGGCAGCGTCCACCACCTGTCCGTCACCATCCGCTTTTTCAAGGACTACGGAAAACCGGTCACCGGTCACGGTAACATCACCCTGTACAAACCGGTGATCCGATGTAAAAACATTCGCATTCTTTATAATCATTATTCCATACCTCTATCCGCTCTGTTTACTTACAGCTTCTCTTAAACGAACGATGCAGGGATTTTACTCAGCGCTGCTTCATCAGCTACCAGCGTGACATCATTATGCAGCTGAAGAACGGATGCCGGAACCATCGGTGTAATCGGTCCAAAGAACGCATCCCTTACAATATCAGCCTTACCCTCACCATTGGCAATGATGAGAATCTTTTTCGAGCGCATAATCGTCTGGATTCCCATGGTATATGCCTGCCTCGGAACTTCCTTGGCAGATGCAAAAAATCTCTTATTTGCTTCAATGGTTGACTGTGTCAGGTTCACACAGTGAACCAGCTTATCAAATGCATCTGCCGGCTCATTAAAACCGATATGTCCGTTATGACCGATACCAAGGAGCTGTAAGTCCACACTTCCCATGGATTGAATCAATTCCTCATATCTTCTGCATTCCTTTTCGGAATCCGGCTCCATGCCGTCCGGCAGATGGGTATTCCCTGCCGGAATATTCACATGGTCAAACAGATTCTGATGCATAAAATAATAATAGCTCTGATCATTCTCACGGCTGATTCCCTTATACTCATCCAGGTTCACCGTTCTTACTCCGGAAAAATCCAGATCCCCATTGCGATACCATTCGATCAGCTGCTTGTAAAGGCCGACCGGAGTGGAGCCTGTTGCCAGTCCGAGCACACAGTCAGGCTTCATAATGATCTGTGCGGAGACAATGCCGGCTGCCTTTCTGCTCATTTCCTCATAATCTTTCGCTTTATATATTCTCATTTCATTTACTCCATTTCACATATTTTACTGCGGACCGGGAGCACCATCGATGGCGCAACGCTCAGCTCATCAATTCCCATTTGTACAAACCGCTCGGTAAGTGCTGTATCTGCACCAAGCTCTCCACAGATACCGACCCACCTGCCATGCTTATGAGCCCCGTCAATTGTCCTTTGTATCATCCGGAGAACCGCCTCATGATGCGGATTGTAGAACCGGTCCAGCTTACTGTTCTGCCGGTCAATTGCCAGTGTATACTGGGTTAAATCATTGGTTCCGATGCTGAAGAAATCTACAAGCTCTGCAAGCTCCTCACTCATCATGACTGCTGCCGGTGTCTCCACCATAATACCCTGCTCCGGAATGGTATACGGAACCTTCTCTTCCTCCAGCTCCTTTGCCACCTCTTTAACAATTTCTCCAATACTCTTGACCTCTTCTACCGAAATAATCATCGGATACATGATCGCAAGATTTCCATATTTAGCAGCTCTCAGAAGAGCTCTCAGCTGTGTTTTAAAAATATCCGGCTGTTCCAGGCAAATCCGGATCGCGCGGTATCCCATTGCCGGATTATCCTCCTGTCCCAGTCCGAGATAATCCACATTCTTATCCGCTCCGATATCCAGGGTTCTTATAACAACCTTCTTTCCGGCCATCATCTGCAATACCTGACGATAGGCATTGAACTGTTCGTTCTCATCCGGAAGCTCAGATCTGCCAAGATACAGGAATTCACTCCGGAATAGCCCGATACCCTCAGCATCATTCTCAAGCACATAAGCCACATCCGAGACACTTCCGATATTGGCAAAGACATGGATTTTCTTTCCGCTTTTCGTAACGGATTCCCTGCCTTTATAATTCTCTAAAAGACGCTTCTGCTCCTGTTCCTCCTCCTGCTGTACCCTGGCCATATGAATTTCGTTTTCATCCGGATCAAGGAAAAAGGCTCCCTTTTTACCATCCACAACAGCCATGGTTCCATTCTGAAGCTTCTCCAGCTCAAGCGGCACGCCGATCAGTGCCGGAATACTCATCATACGGGCAAGAATCGCGGTGTGCGAATTCGTTGAACCGTGAACGGTAACAAAGGCCAGAATTTTGTTCTTGTCCATCTGGACCGTTTCACTCGGTGTCAGATCATCTGCAACAATAATGGACGGTTCGAGCTTACTCCAGTCCATCTGTTCCTCTCCGGCAAGGTTACGGACCAGCCGGTTCGAAATATCCCTGACATCCGCTGAGCGTGCCTGCATGTACTCATCATCCATATTGGCAAACATTTCCGCAAAATTATCACCGGTAACCGCTACCGCATACTCTGCATTCACTTCTTCATTCCGGATCAGATTGTGTATGGCATCCTGATAATCATCGTCCTCAAGCATCATCTGATGAACCTCAAAGATTGCCGCATTGACCTCTCCGACCTCCCGCATGGCCTTCTCATACAGCTCACCAAGCTGACTTAGCGCCTGTTCCTTAGCCTTCTCAAGACGCTCCAGTTCTTTTTCCACATGATCTACATGGATTCTCTTGACAAGGTGATCTTTTTTCTTCAGAACATGGACAGGACCGATTGCAATTCCTTTATATACGGATTTTCCAATATATTTCTCCATTTTCCACCCTCTCATAGGATTCACCGGATTCTGGTTTACAGATTCTCCCGGAAAAACCTCTCCATTGCCTCATAAGCAGCATTCTCATCCGGCCCCTCAACCGAAACCTCGACCGAATCACCATGCTTAACGCCCATTCCCATGACAGCCATAAGCTTGGTTGCGGCGGCGCTCTTTCCCTTGCAGGTCAGCATCACTGTACTTTGGAACTGTTTGGCTTCCTTAACCAGAAGACCTGCCGGTCTTGCATGAATACCAATTTCATCCGTAACCACGTAAGTAAACTGTTTCATCCGTTTCTCATCTCCCGTTTCCATTTTTGACGAATTGACAACCGATAGATTCTGCAGCCTGTTATCATTTTGTTAATTTGCACAATCATCCGGTCTTCTGCGTCTGTCTATATATACATATTAACCTATGTTTTCGTTTTTGTCCAGCCATATATTTTAAAACTGCACAATTTCCGTAAAATTCAATATTATTTTGTTTTTTTCAGACAGTTTTTGCAAACCGCTTATACAGCTCCACATGGTCATAAATACACCGCCAGCCACTGTGTGCATTCACGGTGGCGCAGATATATTCCTTTCCTGACTCATCCATTCCATAGCTTACCGCACAGCTTCCGGACTGTGCCACGAAGCCGGTTTTTCCACAGATCACTTCGCCGCCGGTATCCTTATCCTCAATTCTTCTTAAGAACCAGTTGGAAATCTGGATGCCCTCCGGGTGCTCCGGCGTGGACGAGGTTGTGTACTTCTTCGTTGATAACACCTCCCGGCACTGCGGATGATCAATGGCCGCCTCCAGAATCATGGCAATATCATAAACCGTACAATAATGATTTTCGTCATACAAACCGACACAGTTTGTAAAATGTGCCGTATCCGCAAGTCCAAGCTCCTTCAGCTTTTCATTCATCATATCCACAAAGGCTTCCTGGGAGCCCGCCACATAGGTTGCCAGTCCAAGTGCTGCATCTCCTCCCGAGCACAGCACCGTTCCGTAGAACAGATCTTCCACGGTAACCACTTCATTATTTGAAAATCCAACCGCACTGCAATCGTGCACATAACTGTAATTTGTAATTTCCGGTGTGATTTCAAAGGTATCCGACCAGTCTGTCACATGCTCTGCTGCAACAAGCACCGTCAGTACCTTCGTCATGGACGCCGGATTAATTCTTGTATGCGCATCCCGGTCAAAAAGGATATTTCCTGTGGCAAGATCAATGAAAATACCATTCGTACTCTGCACTTCATCATCTACAGAAGTCGTAGCATCTGTTGTCTGCGCCGTATAAACCTTCTGTTCCTTCAGTACCTGTGCCTGCTCTTCCTCCGCCTGTTCCAAAAGTGCTGTCATATCAGGGAGTGAAGCCTGAACCCCTAATACAATAACCTGCTGCCTGTGATCGTCCGTCACTAACTGCCGTAGTCTATGGTTCACTTCATCAGCAGATAATTTTCCATTTGATATATCCGAACTTCCTGATTCCGTATCGAGTGAGTCGATTTTCTGATCATTTGGCGAATCTTCTTGTGCATTCCCGCCATCTTCTATATTCTGTTGAGATTTATCAACTTCCACCTGAGCATCATCTGCTCCCGCTTGTAAATCACCTTCCGAACCATCCGACGTCTGTGTCACATCCTCTGAAACTGCGGGTGAAACAGCAACACCTGTGTCAGTTTTTGTCGGAGCCGGATACCCCTGTATTCCTCGTATAATGCTTCTTCCATTTATAATAAGAATTACCGCAGCCAGTATAATCCCGGCAATGGGAAATAGTCTGCGCATCAGCATACGAATCATCTGCTGCTTTTTTTTGCGCTTCCGCATCTCCTCATTCCGTGCATTTCTCCGTCTGCGGCGTTCTTCATATTCTTCATCAAATTCTTCTGACATTTAATTTCTCCAAAATCTAAATTTATTCCCTGTCTGGATTTCATTATAGCATGTCCGTCAAAAATCATACAACCCATGAATTCTTTGTATTTCATTCATTTCAGTTTTATTGACCATTTTGGTCATCCCCTGTCTTTTCCCATGTTGCATTGACAAGATGACAATACAGGTTCTCATCTCCTTCTTCCGTATACGTCTCAAACGTTCCTTCCACAATAATTTCTTCGGCTTCCTCCGGGTACTCATCCGGATAAATATGTGATCCATCCTCCCAGACAAATTCAATTCCCTGTGTGCAGCAGGCCAGAGCATCCTGTATAACACAATAAAAGTAATCTTGGTTTGTCGTATCATAATAGGATGAATAAAAAATCCCATCCATCCGGAAGGTTTTTCCAACATATTGCTCCGGAACTGCCATCATCTGATATACCATTACATATACCATATCGCTGTTCATCTGCGTCAGATCGTAGTCTACATTACTTTTCTTTTCTTCATCCTGCTCCGGTTCCTTTTCCAGCGTAGCCGTTTCTGTTTCTTCCTCACTTTTCTGTGCTTCGTTAATCTGATTTGTAATTACATTATTAACAGAGTTTACCTCGTTTATTCCTTTTCCGGACTGGCTTGCGCATCCGGTAATTGCTATACTCATCATGCAGATAAGCAGAATGAACATTCTTCTTATTATTTTCATCCTCTTCCTCCCACAAGCCTTCCGATCAGACAACTGATCAGAAACGCCGCAATATCTACCGCAACAATTGTCGATCCTACTGGCGTTCCCGCAAGAATGGATACCAGAATCCCCAAGACTGCACAGAACACAGACAGACATACCGAACAAACGGTAACCTGAAAAAATGTCCGGAATATCCGCATTGCGGACAATGCCGGGAATATCACCAGTGCCGAAATCAGCAGAGAGCCGACCAGATTCATTGCCAGAACAATGATCACAGCTGTTGTCACTGCAATCAGAAGATTATAAAGCTCCGTTTTCATTCCTGTTGCCCTGGCAAATGTTTCATCAAAGGTTACACAGAAAATTTTATGATAAAACAGAACAAAAACAGCAACAACAATTACAGACAGTGTGCAGCACAACACCACCTGATTCATTGTCAATGTCAGGATCGATGTTGATCCAAACAATGTACTGCATACATCTCCGGAGAGATTCGGTCCTGTAGAGAAAATGTTCATTAACAGATACCCGATTGCCAACGCCCCTACAGAAATCATCGCAACTGCTGCATCTCCTTTAATTTTGGTATTCTGCCCGGTACGAAGCAGAAGAATGGCACACAATACCGTAACCGGCAGAATAAACAGCATATTATTCGTAAGCTTCAATACCGATGCAACGGCCATCGCACCAAAGGCCACATGGGACAGTCCGTCTCCGATAAAAGAAAAACGTTTGAGTACCAGCGTAACTCCAAGCAATGAAGAGCACAATGCAATCAGAACCCCAACAATCAGTGCATATCTTACAAAAGGATATTCAAAATAAAAAAATAATTTTTCTATCAAATTGTCCACCTTCTTTCACAGTATTATTTACTCATGTCCCCGGACAGAATCGCTCTGTCCAGTACCGTCACAGCCATGATGCAAAATTCCAGACCGATTCGCTGTGAGATTTTGTATTACTAAATCTGTTATCTGTTTTCATATTCCTGCTTTGTTCCATAAAAAATATCTTCCCCCAGATACATGACATGACTGGCATACTTTACCGCCTCTCTGATATCATGGGAAATCATGATAATGGTAATCTGATCCACGTGGTTCAACTGTTCAATCAACCGGTACATTTCCTCTGTCACCTTTGGATCCAGACCCGAAACCGGTTCATCCAGCAGTAAAATCTTCTTTGTCGCACACAGTGCCCGGGCTAGCAGAACCCTCTGCTGCTGGCCACCTGATAATTCACGGTAACACCTGTTCCTGAAATGTGTAATCTGCAGTTTATCCATCATTTCTTCAGATAATCTTTTTTCTTCTTTATTATAAAACGGACGAATACCACAATGGTTCTGGCATCCGGAGAGAACAATCTCTCTCACGGATGCCGGGAAATCCTTTTGTATTACCGTCTGTTGTGGCAAGTATCCGATTTCATTACTGCCTAATCCGTCCCCAAGAAGAACGGAGCCCGAAACCGGAGGCAGTAAATGAAGCAGTGTTTTCATCAAGGTCGACTTTCCGGAACCATTTTCTCCGATCACGCAAAGGTAATTGCCTTTATGAAGTGAAAAATTAATATGATTCCGAATCGCTCTGCCATCATATCCTATACTTAAGTCCCGACAGGTAATTTGTGCCATAATTCCTCCTACTGCAATGCTTCTTTCAAAACGCTCAGGTTATTTTCCATAACGGAAAGGTAGGTTGTACCATTAGCGACATCATCCGATGTTGTAGACTGCATGGAATCCAATGTCAGAATGTTCTGATTTTTGTCCCTTGTATTCTCAATAATAGTCTTCGTAATTTTCTGATCGGATTTTTCAATGGTCAGCACATTCTTAAGTCCAAGCTCATCAACCTTCTGGGCAAGGAAAGAGATGGTCTCGAAGCTGGCTTCACTTTCTGCCGAGCATCCCGCGAAAGCGGCATAATAGCTTAATCCATAGTCATCTACAAGATAACGGAACGGGAAACGGTCACCAAATAATAAGGTTTTCTGCGATGCATTATTTACCGCCTCCTGGTATTGTGTATCCAGTGCAGCAAGCTTTTCTACATAGGAAGCAGCATTGGCTGCATAAGTTTCTTTATTTGCCGGATCAGCAGTTTCCAGTGCTGATGCAATTGCATTGCTCAGGGTCTGTGCATTTTTCAGGGAAAGCCATACGTGCTCGTCAGCTTCCTCTTCATGCTCATGGTCATGCTCAGTTTCCTGCATACCTTCCACCATTTCCTCCGTCTTAACGCTGTCGCCAAGCACCTCCAGCAAATTAATCACCTGCATGTCCTTGTTGACAGCTTCCTTCAGTGCATCCTCCACCCATTCATCCGATTCTCCACCAACATAAACAAAGATGTCACAATCGGAAATTTTCATGATATCATCTGCTGTAGGCTGATAGCTGTGCAGGTCTACACCATTATCAAGCAGCATGGTAAGCTCCATATTCGAAATCAGATCTCCCGCGATTTGGCGTACCCAGTCATATTCCGGGAAAATCGTAGTGACAATTTTCAATTTATCTGCAGATGCTTCTTCTGTTGGATTTGTTGTAGATTCTTCTGTGACTGCCGGTTCCGTCTGAGCCGGATTTTCTGTTGAGTCTGTAGAACTGGATTGTCCGCAGGCAGAAAGGCAGAAGACTGCCATAACGACTGCCAGCATCATAGATATATATTTTTTCATGAATAAAACCTCCATCTAAATCTTTAAAATCACAATTTCTCTTGTCAAAAATGGGTACAGAAAAGAAAGGATATCCCACATACCCTTTCTTCCTCTGCTGTTTTATTCTATGAATCAATTATTCATTCTTACCTTTTCACTAACCGGAGTAGAACTGGAAATCAGAAAAGAACGATCTGCTGTAAAGCGTAATACGAAAAAGACAATCATAGAAACCATGATTGCTGCGGTCACGCCGGTTCCAAGATTTCTGATATTCTGCTCTGCCTGATGAATGCAGGCACATACCGGACATGCTTTACCGGTACAGTCATGCCCTGTTTCCTTCGCAATATAGAAAAGAGAAGCAAGCATCATCAGCGCTAAAAACAGTGCTAATACACATGAAATTGATTTTCTGGTTTCTGTCTTTTTCATTTTTGTCTTCTCCTTTCCGGAACCGCTCCGGCATTGCCTTGTTTCCTAACGGTTCTCTGTCTCCATGTTTCATCCGGTCATTCCGTTTCCTGCCCGGTATCGCTCCCGCTCTTTATCTTAATACATTCCTCACATACTCCATAAAAAACAGTACGTGTAGAATCCATGACAAAGCTGTGATGCTCCAGCATATGCTGTTTCAGGCTCTCCACTTCCTTACATTGCAGATGAATCAGCTTTCCGCATCTCTCACATTTGCAATGGTAACAGGATACTGCCTGTTCTTTGGGGGCATTACCCACATACTCGAAGCAGGCACTGTTTGATCCGTCCACAACATATCTGGCAACAACTCCTTCTGCAACCAGCTTTTCCAACTGCCGGTAAACCGTGGTCATACCAATGGCAATTTCTTTGCTTTTGAAGAAATCACAAATTTCACTGACCGTCACATGAGTTCCCTGGACAGATTCCAAAAAGGTAAGAAGTTCAGCCATTTGTCTTGTTTTATATTTTGCCTTTGACATATGGACTCCCTCCGTGCAATTTGGAAATCATTTTCATTTTACCACTGATTTTTCATTTGTCAACAAAATAAAAACCCCCCGAAAGCCATCACACAGCTTCGGGGGACTTTTAACTTATTCAGATTTCCTTAACAGAATCCATACTCTGTTTCGGCTTATTCAAAAGGAATTACCGCTCCATCATAAGTATTGTTGATATAATCCTTGATTTCCTGTGAAGTAAGAACCTCGACAAGAGCTTTGATCTTGTCACTGTTTTCGTTTCCTTCCTTAACAGCAATAACATTTACATAGGTCTTAGCTGCTTCGGAATCAGCCTTCTCATAAGCAATAGCATCCTTTGCTACAGAAAATCCGGCTTCCAGTGCATAGTTGCCATTTAATACCATGAATGCAACCTCGTCCTTTACTCTCGGAACCTGAGCTGCTTCAAGCTCAACGATATCTACATTGTAGGGGTTCTCTACGATATCATTCTTGGTTGCAGTAAGTCCTGCCCCTTCCTTTAAGGTAATGATGCCATTGTCCTGTAACAGAAGAAGTGCTCTTGCTTCATTTGTGGTATCGTTCGGTACGGCAATGCTGTCACCGTCTGCAAGTTCATCCAGGGAAGCCTTTGTTCCGGGATAAATACCAAACGGCTCATAATGAATACCACCTGCATTTACAAGGTGTGTTCCCTTTTCTTCGTTGAAGCTCTCAAGATAAGGGATGTGCTGGAAGTAGTTTGCGTCGAAATCACCGCTTTCTACAACCTCATTCGGCTGTACATAATCATCAAACACGGTCACCTGAAGGTCGTAACCCTTTGCCTCCAATAAAGGCTTTGCCTGCTCAAGAATCTCTGCATGAGGTGTTGCGGAAGCCGCAACCTTGATCACCTTATCGTCTGCAGATGTGCTCTTTCCGCAGCCTGCCAGTGCAGATACAACGAAAGCACCGGTAAGTACTACTGCTAATAACTTTTTCATATTCTTCTCCTCCCACCGTGAGGTATTCCTCACTGACTATCTTTTCGAAACAGTATAGTCTCTTTTACCCACCTTGTCAATAGGTAAATGTTTTTCTGCTCCGGAATCTTTTATAGCACACTTTGGAAGAATACACAAGTGACGTTTTCAAATTACAGCCCCAGCTGACATCTACGGTTAATCCAACTCTGTCTTTCCGGTATAAAGCTCATGATACCGGCCATTCTGTGCAAGCAGTGCGTCATGGTCACCACGTTCGATGATCTCACCCTGCTCTAAAACCATGATGGCATTGGCATCCCGGACGGTTGACAGACGGTGTGCAATCACGAGGGTGGTTCTCTCTGCCATCAGGCGGTCCATTCCCTTTTCGATATGCTTCTCGGTTCTTGTATCAACAGAGCTCGTCGCTTCATCCAGAATCAGGATCGGTGCCTTGGAAATGGCGGCTCTTGCAATATTAATGAGCTGACGCTGTCCCTGGCTTAAGTTTGCACCATCACCCTCAAGAACGGTATCATATCCATGCTCCAGACGGATGATAAAGGAATGGGCACTTGCCATTTTTGCTGCCTGCTCCACCTCCTCATCCGTTGCGTCAAGCCTTCCATAACGGATATTTTCACGTACCGTTCCGGTGAAAAGATGGGTGTCCTGCAATACCATCGCAATGTTTCTTCTTAAAGAATCCCTTGCAATCTGCGTAATCGGGAAGCCATCCATCAGGATCTGCCCGGAATCAATGTCATAGAAACGATTGATCAGGTTCGTGATCGTCGTTTTTCCCGCACCGGTAGAGCCTACGAAGGCAATTTTCTGACCCGGCTTTGCATACAGGGAAATATGCTTCAAAATCGTTTTATCTGGAAGATAACCAAAGGTAACATCCTTCAGGGTTACAGCCCCCTTCACCTCTGCATAATAATTCAGCTCATTTTCATGTGCCGTTCCCTCCGGCTTTCCATGCTCTTTCACAAAAGCATTCGCCTTCGGGATCACATAATAGTGCTTACCATCCTCAGTTTCTTCTATGGTAATGGCATTCTCTACATCCTCTGCCTCGGGAGCCTCATCCATCACCGCAAAAACACGCTCTGCACCGGCAAGTGCCGAAAAAATCGTATTAACCTGCATGGCAACCTCATTGATCGGGCGGGAAAACTGTCTGGAATAATTGACAAATACGGTAAGCCCGCCAATATCAAATCCACGCAGCACGCACAGAATACCACCAATGGCTGCTGTTAAGGAATAGCTGACCTGTCCCATATTTCCCATGACAGGTCCCATAATTCCACCAAAAAACTGTGCACGGATCTGCTTGCCGCGAAGATCCTGATTCAGATAATCAAACTCTTCTCTCGCACTTTCCTCATGGTTAAAGACCTTAACCACCTTCTGACCGGTAATTGTCTCTTCAATATATCCGTTCATCGTGCCAATGGCCGCCTGCTGTGCCTTATAATACTTCCGGCTTCTCTTGCCGATTCCGGATACCGCCTTTAACATCAGTGGAACCATGACAATCGTAATCAGTGTCAGCCAGATATTCGTATAAATCATCAGGCTCAAGGTTCCAATAATACTGATTGCTCCGGAAATCAGCTGCACTACAGTATTATTCAGCATTTCACCGATGACATCCACGTCATTGGTGAAGCGGCTCATGACATCACCGTTATTATTAGTGTCATAATAACGCACCGGAAGCTTCTGCAGCTTTTCAAACAATTCGTTACGCAGCCGCTTTATCGCATCCTGGGAAATCGTAACCATAATTCTGGACTGTAAATACTGTGCGGTAATTGCCACGATATAAACAACCGCCATGACAAATACCCCCTGAATCAGTCCTGTAAGGAGCTGAGTGCCTGTTTTACCGGTATCGGTCAGTCCGTTAATGATCGGACGCAGCAGATACGAGCCTGCAAGGTTTCCTGCCGTACCTGCCATAATACATAAGAGTACGATCAGCAGCTTCCATTTATCCTTTGCGATATAAGAAAAAAGACGCTTGATCGTTGCTTTGGTGTTCTTCGGCTTACCACCCATCATGCCGCGTCCACCAGGACCTCCCGGTCCGCCAGGTCCGCCGTGTTTTCTTCCTCTCATTGGCTTTCCGGACATTTCATCCTCGTTCGAAGGGTTCAGCTTTGCTTCATATTTTCCGGTAAGATAATCGAGTCGTTCCTGTTTCATGATGCTGCTCCCTCCTTTTCTTTATCCATCTGGGAATAGTATATCTCCTGATATGCCTCACAGGAAGCAAGCAGATCCTCATGTTTTCCGAATCCGACGATCTTACCATCGTCAAGTACCATGATTTCATCCGCCTCCTGCACGGAGCTGATACGCTGTGCAATGATAATTTTTGTCGTATTCTTCAGCTCTCCGGCAAAGCTTTCACGGATCTTCGCCTCTGTTGCGGTATCCACGGCACTTGTGGAATCATCCAGAATCAGGATCTTCGGCTTCTTTAACAGGGCACGTGCAATACAAAGACGCTGCTTTTGTCCGCCGGACACATTGACGCCGCCCTGACCTAAATCCATCTCATAGCCTCCGGTAAAGCTGCTTACAAAACCATCCGCCTGTGCGGCCTGCGCAGCCTTGCGCACCTCCTCCATGGAAGCATTTTCATCCCCCCACATCAGGTTTTCCAAAATGGATCCGGAAAACAGCACGTTCTTCTGCAGCACCATGCTGACACCCTCCCGCAGGTTTTCCAGGGTATAATCCTTGACATTCACGCCATCCACGAGGACTTCTCCTTCATCGACATCGTATAATCTCGGGATCATCTGTACGAGTGTTGTTTTACCACTGCCGGTTGATCCGATGATTCCCAGGGTCTGACCACTTTTTACTGCAAAGCTGATATGGGAAAGCACCGCCTCTTTGTTTTCCTTATAATAACGGAAGGAGACATCGCGGAATTCCACGCGTCCGCTCGATACAATTTTATCCGGCTCCTTGCAGTGCTCATCATTCAGATCTACCTCCGTGTCAAGAATTTCACGGATACGGCTTAAGGATGCCAGTGCTCTTGAGCTTTGCAGGATGACCATAGCCAGCATCATTAAGGACATCAGGATCTGTACAATATATGTGGTAAAAGCAGTGAGGTCACCGACCTGCATATTCCCTACGATAATCTGCCTGCCGCCAAACCATACAACAGCAAGTGTCGTTCCATTCATCATGAGCATCATCAGCGGCATTACAATAATAATCGTCTTAAATGCACCCAGACTGGTCTGCTTTAAGTCTTCGTTGGAGGCTGCAAACTTCTTTTCCTCATAGTCACCACGGACAAAGGATTTGATCACGCGGACATTTGTAAGCATTTCCTGAATATTGGAGTTCAGTGCATCGAGCTTCTTCTGCATGATCTTGAACTTCGGGAATGCAATCTTAATTAAAACCGCAATAGCTCCGACCAGAATCGGGATCACGATCAGCACAATCACCGCCAGCTCCGCATTCATGACAAACGCCATAATCAGTGCACCGATCAGCATTCCGGGCGCACGAAGCATCATCCGGAGAGCCATGTTAATCAGGTTCTGTACCTGTGTAATATCATTGGTCAGACGGGTAACCAGGGATCCGGTACTGAACTGGTCAAGATTGGCAAAAGAAAAGGTCTGTACCTTATCAAATGCATCCTTTCTCAAATCTGCGGCAAAGCTGACTGCTGCCTTCGCGCCAAAATATGCGCCGCCAACGCCACCTGCCATCATAAGAAGTGCTACTAAAATCATCAATGCGCCGGTTCCTGTAATATAACCGACACTTCCATTCGCCACACCGACATTAATAATATTTGCCATAAGCTTCGGCAAAACCACTTCTCCAATGACCTCCACGATCATCATTAGCGGTCCGATAATAAATGCCGGCAGATACGGTTTAATATACTTCCAATATCTTTTCATCGTCTTCCTTTCCTTGCATCTGCTTCAAATATCCTGCAATATTCCTGAATCATTTGTAACTTAACCTTTAGTTTTTAAGTTTAATGATTTGATTTTTTAATGTCAATGAAATCCCAAATGTTTCATAAAAAATTTATAAATCTTTCGTCAATTTGACGAATTTATCTTCTTCTGGTCTTATCAAAAAGTTCAAAATTGGTACTTTCAACAATACCAGTATTGTTTATACTAAATAGCAACATCAGTGTCATACATACCCTGCAGCAAGAGCTATTCCAATATAGCTGCCCTGCACTATGACCTGTTTAATATTTATATGAAAAGAGGAGTAACCTATGAAAGAACACAAGCAACTAATGAAAATCGCATTTACCGGCCTTATGGCTGCACTTTCCTATGTGGTATTTACCTTTTTACAGATCCGGATTCCGCTTCCGGGCGGTGATGCCACTTCCATCCATCTCGGAAATGCCATATGTGTTCTCGGTGCCCTGCTGCTTGGCGGCTTATATGGCGGATTAGGTGGTGCCATCGGAATGACAATCGGTGATCTGCTTGACCCGGTTTATATTGTCTACGCACCGAAAACCTTCTTATTAAAATTATGCATCGGTTTAATCACCGGACTTGTTGCCCACAAAATCGGACACATCACGAAAGAGACCAATAACAGAAAGGTTTGGAAATGGGTGATCCTTGCTGCAGCTGCCGGATTATTATTCAACGTGATTTTTGATCCTTTAATCGGCTATCTTTACAAGCTGCTGATTCTTGGAAAACCTGCTGCAGAGCTTACCCTTGCATGGAATGTAACCGCTACCTCCATCAATGCCGTAACCTCTACGATCGTTTCAAGCGTTGTTTACATGGCCCTTCGTCCCGCCCTAAAAAAGGCCGGATTATTCATGGAATTGTAGTAACATCCCGTATCATCGCAAACTATGAAGTATAAAATAAAAGGGGCTGCCGTCTGAGCTGATCTTTGGGATCAAATATGCTCAATACGGAAGTCCCTTTTTATATGATTTCAAATTATTTAAACGTAATTGTTACATTTCCCATTCCACATTTCACATGATACAGACTGTCTGCACCGTTATCCTGTGTCTGCTGCGCTCCCATTCCTGCGGCTCTCATGCTTCCGACCAGAATATTACCCATTCCGCAATCCAGATCATAATTGTGCTCCTCTTCTGCTCCGTCTACCTCAATTTCCACATTGCCCTGTCCACAGTCCACACTTAGATCCTTATTGATTTTACCGGAATACTGACATTCACCCATGGCAATGTCCATCACGGCATTCCGGCTTGTCACATTTTCACATACTGCCTGCCCGGCTCCTACCTTCAGCTCGAAGTCCTCAACTGCAATATCTGCAAGTTCAAGCTGTCCCGCACCGGCTATCAAAGCCATCTCCTGTGCCTTGATTCCTTCGATCTGAAGCTTACCGGCACCGAGCTTTGCCGTAAAGAGCCGGAATGTAAAGTCCTTTGGAATCTCAATCGTGCACCGCGCTCCTTTATTCTGTTTAAGTCCCCATAAGACATATATGGATTCTTCTTTCATTCCAACATTCAGCGTTTCATCCTCAAGTGAATATTCCCATACCCCCGAAGCATCAAAGATAAGGCTTATGGTATCAGAAGTCTCCTCCTTTTCCCGGATTTCAAAAAGTCCGGCGCCAAGCTCTGCATTCAATTCCTTAACTTCACTCACCGGGATTTCATATGTGGTTCCTTTTTCTTCGATACCCTCTCCATTTACTATAAGCTCTCCGTCTGCTCCCGTGGGATTTTTATCCAGTGTACCAATATAAATACCGCTTCCCTCTCCAAAGGAAACCTTAAATCCCAGTCGGTTGGAAAGTCCTGCCATATAGGAAACCACTGATTCACTTGTTACCCTCTGTTTCCATCTGTATCCTCCGATAAATCCACAAAAGATACACAATACCAGACCAACCGCTGCCAGAATACCTGCTGTAATCAGACTGACTTTATAAAATTTCTTCATCTTCGTTTTCCTCCCTTAAGCCTTCCGAAACATTTTACGCCACAGCCACGCCGTACCCTTGCAGGCTGCCGGAACCGTCATGGCCACAAGTACAGTAAGAATCATACACAGGATTCCTGCGGCAGCGCATAAGCATCCGCTTCCAAGCAGTGCCCCTGATACCAGAGCATTTACCGGTAATACCACAAATCCCAGCACTGCACACACAAATGCCGTGACATAAAGCGATACTGCCGCTGCTCCAAAGCCAATCAGCAATCCAAAAATCAAACTGAAAACACTGATAATCACGGCAAATACCACACAGATCAACGCCAGAATCAATGGGGACGCAAGGATCAGTCCGATGACAATTAAGGTAATCAGCCACGCCGGTTTCGATTGCTTCTGTTGTGGCTGTGATGGTATCTGGTTGTTCTGTGAGAATGCATTCTGACTTCTGGTGTTCTGCACACCTGCATCTCTGTCTCTTTCGCCCGGTGCACTCTGGTTCTGACTTTTCTCTCCTTCAAGAGAATCCTGCCCGCGCTCATAGCTCTGCAACCCCAGTCCCTCTTTGACTCCTGCTGCTACCTGTTCGGGGCTTCCCAGCTCTTTAATGACCTGCTGCTCGTTCTCCTGCCCGGCATCATTAAAATAATCATTATAATAAGTAAGTGCTTCTTCCTTTTCACTGGGAGAAATATCGGATAATAAAGCCTCAAGTCTCCTCATATATTCAAATCTGTTCATTTGTGGATCCTCCCTCAAAAATCTGATTGATCTTACCGGAATAGCTCTTCCATTCCTCCCGGTACATGGAAAGCTGCTGCCTTCCCTTTTCCGTAACCAGATAGTATCTGCGGTTACGTCCGGCACATTCCTGATCGTAAATGGTCAGGCATTCGTCCTTCTGCAGTCTTCGTAATACCGGATATAAGGTGGATTCCGAAACTGTAATAATCTGCCGCACATCCTGTGTAATCTTGTAGCCATATGCCCCTTCCGGCTCTTTCGCAACAACCGCAAGCACAATGGCATCCAGAAGTGCTGCCCCTGTATTAAAAACCATCCCCTTCGCTCCTTTCTGTGCGAATATGTATAATATTATACGACATATAATATTATTTACATACATACTATACGACATATAATATTATATGTCAATAATATATGATGCCAGGGTCAAAAGGTCTAAGTCCACATGAGCTTGCTCGTAAGTGGGTGAAAGACCTTATGACCCCGACATCTAATATATTTTACAAATAGAAAACTGTACCAAAGCCTACGTGCTCCAGTACAGTTTTCCCGAATAGTTGCAATTACTTCATATCTATTTACATATTGATTTTATCTACGATCTGTTATTGCATATCTGACCTCTACCGCTCCATCTTCCAAAATGCAGCACTATAGGGAGGAAGCTCACTTCCACCACCAAAGTCATGTGGCTGTCCTGTGATCAGATCGGTTGCCATGCCACAGCCTGCATCAAAGTGGGCTGTGAACGGTGCTCCATCGGCATTAATCGCTACCATTACCCGTTCATGCCCGCTTGCACGTTCGAAAATGCACTGGCGGTTTGTAAGAAGAACCGAACGGAAGCTTCCATAATTTAACGCTTCGGAATTCTTCTTTGCTTCAGCAAGCTTACTGATAAACTCAGACAATTCATTCCATTCCGGCTGTTCAAAGCAGGGACGTAACGCCGGATCACCCTGGCTCTTATCTGCCCTGGTTCCCCATTCACTTCCATAATATACACAGGGAATTCCCGGCATGCCAAAGCACATTGCATAAATCAGTGGAAGGTGCTTTTCATTGGATAAAATACTTGCGACTCTCGTCACATCGTGGTTATCCACAAAAGATAACAGATGTTTCCCTTTATAAAGTGTCCAGTTTTCCGGTCCAAACTGACGAAGCAGGGAATGATTGATTTCAAACATATTCATGCTGTTAAAGCTTGAATACAATCCCTTATAGCATTCATAATTGGTTACGGAATGAAGCATGCTGTCATTCATCAGGCGGTTATAATCGCCATGAAGCATCTCTCCTAATAAGAAGAAGTCCGGCTTTTTCTCTGTTGTAAAGCTGCGAAGTGTCCGTACAAAATTCTCATCCAGACAATAAGCCACATCCAGACGCAGTCCGTCAATATCAAATTCATCAATCCAATACTGCACGGCATCCAGAATATGATGAACAACCTCACCGTTCTGAAGATTTAACTTCACCAGATCGTAATTACCTTCCCAGCCTTCATACCACAGACCATCATTATAATTGGAATTTCCACCCAGGTTGATATGAAACCAGTTCAAATAAGGAGAAGCTTCACGGTTCTTCAATACGTCCTGGAACTGATAAAAGCCTCGTCCCACATGGTTAAACACACCATCGAGTACTACGCGGATTCCATTCTCATGTAACCTCTGGCAAACCTCTTTAAAATCTTGATTGGTTCCGATCCTGACATCAATCTTCTTATAATCCCTGGTATTGTATCCATGGGTATCGGATTCAAATACCGGGGAAAAATAGATGGCGTTGATTCCTAATTTCTTCATATGCGGAATCCATTCCTCCACCTTTTTAATCTTATGTGTCTGCACACCATCATTCTCAAACGGTGCCCCACAAAATCCCAACGGATATATTTGATAAAATACGCTTTCATATGCCCAAAATCCAGTGCTCATGTGCTTTCTCCCTTCTTGTCTTTGGATTGTCCATAACCGGCTGATACCTTTACTATACGATTATTCATCCTGGTCAATTATACACCTTTTTCCATTGACTAATCCAGTATTTTTTCATTTTTAATGCATTTTCCCTTCAGAATTTTATTGATAATAATTATCGTTAATCACATCAACTCAAAAGAAATCCCCCATTTCCACATAGTTATCCACAATGACATGCATGTCATAATTACTGATCTGCATAACTTTCCTGCAAAAATGTGATGTCACAATGACCGTTCGGAAGGATTATAGCCATTCATCCCAGAATCGCTCGACATAATGACCGATTTCCTTAAGGGACACATCCTCATATTCCCTCCACTCTCTTGGAAACATTCTCTGATATGGTGTCGTCAGAAACCGTTCATCCAGAAGTGCCACAATACCAATATCCTCTGCGGTACGGATCACACGCCCTGCTGCCTGCAATACCTTGTTCATCCCCGGATAGCGATAGGCATAGTCAAATCCGTTATCCCCCTGCCGGTCAAAATACTTCTTTAAAATCTCCCGTTCATTACATACCATCGGAAGTCCTGTGCCTACAATGATCGCACCAATAAGCTGATCCTTCTTTAAATCAATTCCCTCACTGAAAATTCCACCTAACACGCAGAAGCCCAGAAGCGTTCGGTCTTCTTCGTATTCAATCTCCATGTGGATAACTTCTTCGAGAAAGTTCTCTTTGCACGCCGGAGGGGCTTCCATTGGGAGCTCCGTTATCGGAAGCTCTATTCCCGGTAGCTCTGTTATCGGTAGTTCTGTTTTCAGTAGTTCTGTTTTCGGTAGTTCTGTGGAGAAAGCAGAAGAAATCTCCCGGGCAGATCTGCCGCCACCAAATCTCATCAGGAATTCCTCCCGGCTCTGCTCATTCATATATTCATCCTGCACAAGGCATTCCACCTGCTCATCGGCAAAATTCTCCTCATACACCTCAAGAACCTTCTTTAAAAAGGCATGGGAAGGAAAAAATACCATATAGTTTCCGGTCCGCATCTGAACAATCCGGTGCAGATAGGAAGCAATGTTATAATATTCACTCTCTGTTCTGCGGCTGTATTTACTGGTTACATCATTGGCAATAAACAGTCCCTTACGTCTTGCATCAAACACAGACTTCGCATAAACCTCATAATCCCCTTCGTCTGCACCAAGAAGCTGCTTATAATACCGGATCGGAAGCAGCGTTGCCGAAAACAACACACTGCACCGTCCACGCATCATGCATTCTCTAAGATTCTTAGACGGGTTCACATTAAAAAGCTTCAGTTCGAAGCAGTTATCCGCCGTATATTGGGAATAAATTTCATAATGATCATCTAACAGCTCATGGATCATCAGAAAATGGGACAGCTTGAAATAAAATTCCAGCAGTTCCTTCCGGACCGGGCTGTCTTCATGATCCTCCAGATAATGATCAATTGCTTCGGACAGCCGGATTACGCCCCGTACGAACGGTGCAATATCCTCTTCCTCCCAGCATACATACTCATCACACAGCCGCTTTAATTCCAAAAGCTCCTTATTACACCTCTCCAGCAGACGGTAAATATGCAGATCGTAATCCTTTACGACCTTTTTTAGCCCCAGGAATTCCTCCTTCTGAAGCGTTGCACTGTACATTTCCCTTCCCCGGTCCACCAGATTATGTGCCTCGTCAATCAGGAAAATATAGTCTTCCCGCACTCCTTCGGAAAAGAACCGCTTCAGATAGACATGTGGATCAAACAGATAGTTATAATCACAGATGATCATATCCGCAAACAGACTCATATCCAGACTCATTTCAAACGGACACACCTTATGGCGTGCTGCATATTCTTCGATCTTTTCACGGGAAAAGTTATCTTCATGGATCAACAGATCATAGATCGCATCGTTAATCCGGTCAAAATGTCCCTTTGCATAGGGACAGTCTACGGGATTGCACTCGGTTTCCTCCATAAAACAGATTTTGTCCTTAGCAGTCAATGTAACCGACTTCAAACGTAACATCTGTTTTCTTAACAACTCCAGCGTATCATTTGCCACCGTTCTGGTAACGGTCTTGGCTGTCAGGTAGAAGATCCTCTGCCCTTTCCCTTCTCCCATGGCCTTAATGGAAGGAAATACCGTAGATATCGTCTTTCCGACTCCGGTCGGTGCCTCGATAAACAGCTTCTTCCTATGATAAATCGTCTGGTAAACGTAAGTCACCAGATTCTTCTGCCCCTCCCGGTAAGGAAAAGGAAATACCAGCTGCTTAATCGACTGCTGTCTTAAGCCTTGCCACTCATACTGGAAATCTGCCCACCGTCGGTAGCTGTTGATGATTTCCATAAACCAGTTTTCCAACTCCCTGATTGTATATTCATAATGGAAATATTTCAGCTCCTCTGTTTCCATATTACAATAGGTAATCCGGATCCGGATTGCCGAAAGTTCCTGCTGCTTCGCATAAAAATAAGCATAGCAGCTCGCCTGTGCCAGATGAACCTGCTGTGCTTCCTTAATCCGATGGATTTCCCGGTATGTCCCCTTAATCTCATCAATGGTCACCATATTTCCGTTGCTTTCCGTCGCATCAATAATCCCATCAGCTCTCCCGTCAATCAGAATCCGGTAATTCTCCGTCTCATAAAGATACTGCAAAGAAACCTCCGCATGATAATCGGACCCCATTCTCCGCTGGATCATGCGGTGAATACGGCTTCCCTCCTGCATGGCATTTTCCGGTGCCACAGCCTTTCGATTGTCAATATCTCCGGATCGTAAGATAAATTCTACCAGATTCCTTACAGAAATATGTATATCCATACTATTTTCCCTCTGGGTTAATTTTTATTATGAGCTTAGTGCTCTACGTAAATTGACTCCCATAAAAGATCGTACGTCATCTTCTTATGGGAGTCAATTGGATAAATTTTAATTCTATATGCTTCTGATAATTAATTTGTTATTTTAATTTCTCCTAATTATCAGCATGCTACAGCCAGATGATTTAAAAACTGTTCGAACTCGCTGTCATAACCATTGCAAGTTACCGTCAACGTCTTTGTCAGATCAAGTCCTAAGACACCGACAATAGATTTTGCATCTACTACAAAGCGATTGTACGAAACATCAATATCAAAGCTGCATTTCGTTGCTGCATTAACAAATGCCTTTACGTCATCGGGACGTAACATGATTTTGCGCTGCATCATATCGATCACCTTTACTTTCTTCTAAACTATAAACAATAGTTTCTTTATTTCCATAAAAGATTATCACTCCATTTTTCATTTGTAAAGTGAAATTCCTGCGTTTCAAAAAGTTTTCACATTTTGTCGGAACTCTGTCATATACTCCCGATAACGAAGTGGCAACATGTTCAATTGCAACGTCGGATTTTCCCGTTCTTTTATTGCTATTGTATGAAAAAAAGCGGCAAACAGTTCGCTATACTGCTTTTCTTTATCAGAAACGGTATACTTAATTCTATCCAGTCCCACCGGATTGTATACAAGATACCAGTCTTTTTTTGCTTCATGGAGTGCAAAAATGTTACGTTTCACGTCATGAATCACAAAATTTTCCAGCGGAAGGCGATCTGCAAAGTGCGGCATCAGAAAAGTTATGATGTTATTCTTCGGGCCAATCTGTGCATACAGAATTCCACCTTCCAGCTCTTCAAAACGTAAGAATTCCTTGTGAAAATGGATTTCTTTACCAACATTCCTGGCCATTACGAATGTGCGGTATACTCCCGGATCCCGCAGATCATTCAGTAATGTGAAGCCAAGCTTGTCTGAAAGCCCATGAACAATCGTCCTCAAGATTGCTTCTGCCTTATCCTCCTCATGCGAAGCAGCCACCTCACAAAGTGAAAAATAAGCCTCCATGCCAAAGGTCTTCATGACTCTTGCCGCTACCTTTTTGGTCTTCTCCTGATCGGGCACACAGTTCTGGTACTGTGCAAACAGCCGGTAATTATCTTCTTCCCTTGTCAGCAGATGCACCCGTTCAAGAGGCTGCTTCCATAAATATGCATCATATACTCCTGTGAAAATCCCTTCCAGTGAATCCTCACAAATGAGATAGTATTCTTCCATATTGTCTTCCTTCGATCTGTCTTTTCTTATACACATATACGCTTATATACATATTCTGTCAGAGCTTCCACACATGTTTTAAAATTCCTTCATCCTGTGCTCTGTAAACCACTTCCTGCTATTCCAATTCCCTGCTTCCACTGCAACACCTGCCCATCATCGAATAAGGATAACTGCCGGTAGGTCATTCCATCCTGATCAAAGGGCAGCTTCTCCTTCGGATCAATGAGATTCCTCGTGATATAATCCTCATCCATCTTCGTTGGATACATCATACGGCCGCTGCAGGTAATGAAATACAGGGCGCGTTTCAGAACAACACCGATCTTTTTGAGATCTTCAAAACTTAAGTTACCTGTTCTCCTTGCCTTCACAATGCGTTTCGCACTCGTCACACCGATTCCAGGCACACGCAGGATCATCTGATAGTCTGCACGGTTAATCTCCACCGGAAACTGCTCCAAATGCCGCAACGCCCAGTCTGCTTTCGGATCCAGCAGAATATTAAAATTGGGTCGTTGTTCACTTAACAGCTCCTTAGCCTCAAATCCGTAGAACCGCAGCAGCCAGTCTGCCTGATACAGCCTGTGTTCCCGCAGCAATGGCGGTCCTCCCGGCAGGGCCGGAAGATCCTTATCCTCATTCACACTCACAAATGCTGAATAATAGACGCGCTTTAAATCAAATTTGCGATACAGACTCTCCGCTACCATCATGATCTGATAGTCATTCTCCGGCGTTGCTCCCACGATCATCTGCGTGGACTGTCCACCCGGAACAAAGCTTCCTGCATGCCGGTATGCCACAAGTTCGTTCTTATTCTGTGCAATCCCCTGCTGAATCATCCGCATGGGGCCCAGGATATTCTTCCGGTGTTTATTCGGAGCAAGTGTCTTAAGACTCTCTGCCGTTGGCAGCTCCAGATTCACACTCATGCGGTCTGCCAGCATCCCAAGGCGTTCAATCAGCATAGGATCTGCACCCGGTATCGCCTTCACATGAATATAGCCCTGAAAGCGGTAAACGGTGCGAAGCTTCATAATAGCTTCATATATTAATTCCATCGTGTAGGTCGGACTCTGGATAATTCCGGAGCTTAAGAACAATCCTTCAATATAATTCCTCCGGTAAAACTCTATCGTCAGTTCACAGATTTCATCCGGTGTAAAGGACGCTCTCGGTACATCATTGGATCTGCGGTTAATACAATACTTGCAGTCGTAGATACACTCATTCGTAAAGAGAATCTTCAAAAGAGAAATACAACGTCCATCCGAGCTGAAGCTATGGCAGATTCCGGCACTCTCGGTATTCCCGATGCCTGTTCCATCACCCTTCCTGCCAACGCCGCTGCTGCTGCAGGAAACATCATACTTCGCCGCATCCGACAGAATCTTAAGCTTTTCTTTCACAGACATCTGCTCTTTTTGATAAATCTGCAGGCTCTCCTGCCTCGGAACAACAAAATTCTCCATAATATACCTCGATGAATCATACCACTTCCTAATGATCCCTGAGATCATTTTCCCTTATACAGGGCGACTTAAAAGCAATCCAAAGGATCACCTCCCGAAATGGCATTCATGGTCCTGAATAACTTCTCATTCAGAACATATGTTCATATTAGTATATTATGAAGAATTTTTCAAGTCTTTTTAGAACATTTGTTTGTGTTTTGTTACTCTAATTCCTTTCTTCTGTTTTTAATAGAGAAAAGCCTCTCCTTCAGCTCCTTTTCCTCTCCCTGTCCATCCGGCAGATAATATTCCCTGTCCTTTATGGATTCCGGCAGACAGCTCATACCAGTCAGCTTCTCTTCAGTATCATGTGCATACTGGTATCCCTGCCCGTAATGCAGCTCCTGCATCAGGTCTGTTACCGCATTCCTGATCTGCAGCGGCACCGGCTCATACAGCATCTTCTGTGCATCGGCGCTCGCTTTTCCATACCCGACATACAGCGCATTCGACTTCGGTGCCAGGGAAAGATAAACAACAACCTGTGCAAGATTCACGCTGCACTCCGGCATGCCGATGAAATGACACGCCTGATAGGCCGCAACTGCAAGCGGAAGTGCCTCATGATCAGCAAGTCCTACATCCTCACTTGCAAACCGGATCAGTCTTCGTGCCACATAAAGCGGATCCTCTCCTGCCTCCAGCATTCGTGACAGCCAGTACATGGCAGCATCCGGATCACTGTTCCTCATGGACTTATGTAACGCTGAAATGAGATTATAATGCTGTTCTCCGTTCCGGTCGTAAAGCAGCATTTTCTTACCGGTACACTGCTCCAGGACCTCTTCCTTCACGGTAATGGAACCGTCCGGACCGATCTCTCCGTTTAAAACAGCCATATCCAATGTATTTAGCGCCATCCGGCCATCCCCATTGGCAAAAACAGCAATTCCATGAAGAATCCGCTCTTCCATATGAATCGTCTGATTGCCGAAGCCACGCGGATCCTTTAACGCATGACGAAGCAGCTTCTCCATATGCTCTGTTGTAAGTGCCTGTAATACGAACACCTTACACCTCGATAATAATGCGGAATTGATCTCAAAGGACGGATTTTCCGTTGTCGCTCCAATCAGGATAATGCTTCCCTTCTCTACATAAGGAAGAAACGCGTCCTGCTGTGCCTTATTGAAACGGTGGATTTCATCCACGAAGACAATTGTTTTCATTCCCATCATCCGACTGTCTTCTGCGCGTTTCATCACCTCTTTAATCTCTTTGATCCCACTTGTGACAGCACTGAAATCAATGAATGACGCATGCGTCATATGGGCGATAATCCGCGCAAGTGTGGTCTTTCCAACTCCCGGAGGTCCCCAGAAAATCATCGAAGAAATCATATCCTTCTCAATCATCTGCCGAAGCACCTTCCCCTTTCCAACCAGATGCTCTTGACCCACATAGTCATCCAATGTTTCCGGGCGCAGGCGGCTTGCCAGCGGACTACTCATATTCACCTGTTCCTGAAACAGGGACATCTGTCCCAAAGTCATTTGTTCCATTCCTTTTGCCTCACCAGTCATTACGGTCAGAACTTCCATTCTGATGCTTATATTCTACCATCTTTATATCTCATCCCATATAGGCATACATACGTTGCCCGATTTCATCTATCCCTTATCATTCCACAGCTGCCCGGAATCCAGTTCATAAAATCATTGCTTCGCAGTCTGGAATTTACACCCTTGAACCGCTGCCCAGTATAACGGTTTCTAAATAACTATACCATTCACGTAGAATATTTTTCTGAGAGTGCAGGATAAAAAACGTAGGCGTAGCGGGCTACGCTGAGGATTTTTATCCTGTGCTATCGGGAAAATAGGCAAGTGATATGGGGTAGTTAATTTAAAACTGTTATACTAATTTCTGACGGATGGTCTGTACGCAATCATTCAGCATGGCAAGATCTACCTTCCCATCCGGTCCGAATGCCGTAGCCTCTACGGTAAAGGTATCATCATAGCCAATCTCACGGATAAACGCAAAGAACCGGTCAAAATCAATCCAGCCCTTTCCGACCGGAAGCGTTTTCAACTTTCCCCACTCCATATAGCTGCCACCATAATCATTCACATGAAAATGCCGGATATGATGCTCCTTCCATAAGAAGCTGTATTTTTCCTCATATAAAAGATCAAGCTGCCCATGAAAAGCAGCCATTTTTGTATCAAATATAAGATGAATATCCGGATAACGGTCAACCAGCTGGCAGAAATGATGCATCGGATCCTCTACGTTACATACTACATTTTCAACCAAAAGATCAACTCCGTAATCTGCTGCAACCTCTGGTAGCTGCAATTCTCCATACGCTTTCAGATTGTTCTCAAAATAATGATCACTGGTTATCCCGTCCCAGAGATGCATCACCATCTTACGTGCTCCGATTTTCTTCGCAATCTTGCAATTAATCTCAAATCTTGAAAAAGCATCCTTCCAGTTCTCCGCACTCCCGAGACTAATTGCCTCTCCGACGGATTTCTGACAATGCATCACCGGAAACTGTACCGGAAGAGCATGTAATTCTTCCAGTAAAGCATCCACCTCCGGATACCAGTCACTGTACATCATAAATTCCATTCCGTCATAATTGAGTTCCTTCACAAACTCGCGGATCAGATGATAATTTCTTCCGTTCGGCCGTCCGATCAGACAGCCTGTTGAGCACAAAATCTTACTCATGATTTCTTCCATTCCTTATTTGCCATTGGACATATTCTGGTTTTCTACTCCATTTATGTCCAAAATACACTTGATCTTTGGACATAATAACTTCATTTTGCTGTTTTGTGTCCAATTCCAGTCAAAATCAGCCTGTTTTACTGCTATATTTCCATCCTTTTGGACATAAAACTGCTACTTTATCATCATATGTCCAAATCCTTACCACCTTATGGTTATTTACCTTATGGTTATTTACCTTCATTATGCATCATTCCTGCACTTTGGGACATTTTCCAATTCAAATACCAAAAGCAGACACCCGTTATCAAAACACTCACTATGGTTGCCATGATGCATGTATTACGGCTCAATCCAGCTAACCGGTTGTCATAGGTGATGCTGTACACGCCAAGATTGACAACCATATGCACCAGTACCGGTGCAAGAAATCCTGCATATTTTTCATAAACCCATGCCAAAAGGATTCCCATAAGGGTTCCATAAACCGCCTGCACCCAGTTACCATGAAGTCCTCCAAAAATTAACCCAGAAATCAGCATCGCCGGAATCACTCCAAAGGTACGTTTCAGACGTTGATAGGTAATTCCACGATAAATGATTTCCTCCGTAACCGGTGAAACCACTCCATATAAAAAAAGTCCAATAAAGAAGCTGACTCCGTACTGTGCATCAGCTACCTGCTGATAACCACTCGAATTCGAAACCACACTGAAAAGTCCCATGCCGAAATTCAGACTGAACGCTGCTCCCAGTCCCAGAACCGCAATCCACAGATATTTCTGTATTACTGCAAAATCTGTGAGTTTCTCGCCATTCATAACATTTGATATTTCATTACGAATCATAGTTCTAAACGGCAGAAGTGCCAGAATTATCGTGATTGCATACAGAATTCCCTTCAGGGTATCGGAATGCTCACTTAAATAGGAAATAACCTGATCTCCTGCCATACCGGCTCCGTAATTTACCAACGCCCATAAAAATATTTCGATCAGATCCTGCAGCAGGGAATAAATTGCAATGGGCAGCAGAACATAAAGCACCTTGACCATAGAACGCCATGTTGCAATCTCTTCCTTATTCCATTTTGTTTTCAGCCATGTTAAATAATACTTCATTGTTTCCGCCTGTCCACTTCCTATCACGGTCTTATCAGAAAATCTGTCATTTCTTCTATGGAATCCACAATATAATCGGCTCCCGCCTGTTCCAGCTCACCTTCATCTGCGAAACCAAAGCTGACCCCGACGGCCGTTACGCCATGCTTTTTGGCTCCACAGATATCAAATTTACGGTCTCCCACCATTACGCATTGACTGTATCGGTCTTCATCCGGTAACGCCTGTACTCCAAGCTCTGATAACGCCCGTTCCACAATTTCTTCCTTGGTTCCATGGCTGCCATCCGGTGCACTTCCAACCACCACATCAAAATACCTCATCAAATCAAAGTGTTCCAGGATCTTCCGCACGGAAACCTCCGGCTTACTTGATGCAATGGCAATCTGAATTCCTTTTTCTTTCATCTGCTGCAGCATCTCCGGCACACCTTCAAACACCTTATTTTCATAAGCGCCGATAGGAATAAACCGTTCCCGGTATACCGTGCAGGCTTCCCAGGCCTTTTGCTCCGGGAACCCGTAAAACTGCATGAAGCTGTCTGCAAGAGGTGGTCCGATGAACGCCTCCAGCTTCGTAAGATCCGGTTCTTCAATACCATAATGATGCAAAGCATATTGCACGCATTTTGTTATTCCCTCCCTTGGATCCGTTAACGTTCCATCCAGATCAAATAAACAATATTGATACATTTTTCTTCCTTCTTATTGTCCTGTATTTTAAGCAATTTTGCATGGCTCTGAATAGTTACAATTTCAGCTTTGCAAATAAATCTCCAAGGCTTGTCCCTACATTTTCGTTGGAACTGAAGGAGGCTGTATCAAAATCTTCTACTTCTGAAGCTTCCTGTTCTTCTGCTACTGCCTTGATACTTAAGGAAATTTTGCCATCGTTTGTGTTGAGTACTTTAACCTTGACCTTATCCCCTGCCTTCAGCACCTCGGATGGCTTCTTAATACGCTTCTGGCAGATCTGTGATATATGTACCAGTCCGCTTAATCCGTCCTTCAGATCAATAAATGCACCATACGTCTGCAGGCTTTCCACAGTTCCTTCCAGAATCGTTCCCGGTACGATCATTGCAACCTTGTGGTCATGCTCTTCTTTCTGCTGCTCTTTCAGTATCTCTTTGGCTGATAACACCAGTTTTTCTTTCTCCTGATCGACGGTAATCACACGAACCTTCAATGTTTTTCCTACATAAGCAGATGGATCCTCTACATAATTCAGATCAAGCTGGGAAGCCGGGATAAATCCCCGGATTCCTTCTACGTACGCTACTACGCCACCATTGACCGCTTCAGACACTTTTACCGTAACATCCGTTTTTTCTTCCTTCATCTGTTCTAAAACGTCCCAGGAAAGTACTTCATTGGCTTCCTTTTTAGAAAGAAGGATATTGCCCTGTCCATCATCCATACGGATGACCGTTGCTTCAATGACATCTCCTGCTTTCACATCATTCCAAAGCGAAAAGGCCGGATCATTACTCATATCCTCTGCCTTGATAATTCCCTGCGTATAATATTTCAGATCCAGTGTGACCTCTTCCTCATTAACATCAATTACTGTGCCACTGATCACATCTCCTTCTCTGATTTTGCGGAAGGATGCCTCTAACTCCTTCTCATAATCCTTCATGGTTTCTTCCATACTTGTGTCCTCCTTCTTTCCGGCAATCTATAAATCATTTCAAATACCTGACAATTTGTAACTCACATGCCCGTGCTTCGCACTCTCTGTCTGACTGTCGTCAGACGCATGTTCGTTAAGGAGCCAGGAAAACCAAATGCCTCCTGCGGAGTCGCTTGGTTTTCTTTTGGCTCCTTACATTATACAAAAAAACGGGCAGTAAATCCACCGGATTTTCGCACTTGTTTGTTTCCATAGGCTCTCAGGCAAATGCAGACATCAGATTTGCTTTTAACGGTACATGATCGTAGCAATTCGGATACAGTAATGAATGGTAATATTTATTTTATGATTGATTTCTACACCAATATCTTTTATGATGTTAGAAGTCATTTTAGTTGATAGGATCTATGTATCCGCAATTGGATAACAGCAGTATTTTTTAGTAACAGCAACAATAAAAGCAAAATGGAGAAAACCGGATGAGTATTTTAAACGTAGAACATTTAACACACGGTTTTGGTGACCGCGCCATTTTTAACGATGTATCCTTCCGTCTGTTAAAGGGCGAACACATCGGACTGATCGGTGCGAATGGCGAAGGCAAGTCCACCTTTATGAATATTATTACCGGAAAGCTGATGCCGGATGAAGGTAAGATCGAATGGGCTAAAAATGTCCGAGTCGGTTACCTGGATCAGCATACGGTATTAGAAAAAGGAATGACGATTGAGAATGTTCTTAAATCTGCATTTAACTTTCTGTTTGACATGGAAGCTCAGATGAATGACATCTGTGATAAAATGGGCGAAGCCTCCGAAGAAGAACTGGAACAATACATGGAAGATCTCGGAACCATTCAGGATATGCTGACCATGCATGATTTCTATATGATTGATGCCAAGGTGGAAGAAGTGGCAAGAGCACTGGGACTCCTGGACTTAGGCCTCGATAAAGACGTCACCGATTTAAGCGGTGGACAACGTACTAAAGTGCTGCTTGGTAAGCTTCTTTTGGAAAAGCCGGACATCCTGCTTCTGGATGAGCCAACCAACTATCTGGATAAGGAACACATAGAATGGCTGAAACGCTACCTTAACGAATATGAGAATGCCTTTATTTTAATATCACATGATATTCCATTTTTAAACAGCGTAATTAATTTAATTTATCATATGGATAATCAGGAGCTGAACCGCTATCCCGGAGATTATGATAAGTTCCAGGAAGTGTATGCCATGAAGAAATCCCAGCTTGAAGCTGCCTATAATAAGCAGCAGAAGGAAATTGCCGACCTGAAGGATTTCGTTGCCCGGAACAAGGCACGTGTTGCCACCCGGAATATGGCAATGTCCCGTCAGAAAAAGCTGGATAAGATGGATGTAATCGAGCTTGCTTCCGAAAAGCCGAAGCCGGAATTCCACTTTAAGGAAGCACGGACTCCCAGCCGCTACATCTTTGAGACAAAAGATCTGCTGATCGGCTACGAAGAGCCACTGTCCTCGCCTTTAAATATCCGAATGGAACGTGGACAGAAGATCGTTCTCACCGGTGCAAACGGTATTGGTAAGACTACCCTTTTAAAAAGTATTCTTGGTCTGATCCCTCCGCTGTCCGGTTCGGTAGAGCTTGGTGATTATCTGGAAATTGGATATTTTGAACAGGAAATGGATCAGAATGTCTCTACGACCTGCATTGAAGAAATATGGAAGGACTTTCCAAGCTTTACCCAATATGAGGTGCGGTCCGCACTTGCCAAGTGCGGTCTTACCACGAAGCATATTGAAAGCCGTGTCCGTGTTTTAAGTGGTGGTGAGCAGGCGAAGGTCCGCTTATGTAAGCTCATTAACAAGGAGACCAATATTCTTCTGCTCGATGAACCGACCAATCATCTGGATGTCGATGCCAAAGAGGAATTAAAACGCGCGCTCATCGCCTATAAGGGCAGCATCCTCATGGTCTGCCATGAGCCGGAATTTTACGATGGTCTGGCTACCGATGTCTGGGACTGCACCAAGTGGACCACCCGCCTTGTATAAAATTAAAATTTTTGCTTTATATCATTATTGTATTCCATATCAGATGTTATATATAAGTTCTGATTTTTACTTCTGCCCGGCTGAACAAAGGATTTCCACGCCCTTTTTCAGCCTTTCCAAGCCCTCCACTACTCTTGCTCTCGGACATGCAATGTTCATTCTGAGGAAGTCCTCACCTCCCTTTCCGAACTGTTCTCCTGCGGATAGATAAAGTCCGGTTGCTTCCCTGATTCGTTCTGCTGCCCGTGAAGCACTGCTTCCCAGGCCTCTGCAATCCAGCCACAGCAGATACGTGGCATCGGATGGAACCACCTTTAACTGTGGGATCTGTTCCTTAACATATTCTATAACAGTTGTTTTATTTTCTTTGATATAGCTTCGTAATTCGTCCAGCCAATTACCACCCTTGGTAAAAGCTGCAACCGCCACATCCACTGCAAATGCATTCGGTTCTGCAACCTCATCGGTATTCAGTGCTCTCCATACTTTATGCCGGATTACCGGGTTCGGTACCGCTACCGCAGCCGTCTGCATTCCTGCAATATTGAAAGTTTTGGTGGGAGCGATACACATAATGCATTGATTCCTGCAAATTTCCGATACCGATGCATAAGGTACATATTCTTTCCCTGGATCCGTAAGGTCACAGTGAATTTCGTCTGAAATGACAAGTACATGATACTTATCACACAGCTCGCCTACTCTTGCAATCGTTTCCCGGTCCCAGATCTTACCTCCCGGATTCTGGGGATTGCAGAAAATCAAAAGTGATGTCTGGGGATCAGACAGCTTCTCTTCCAGATCTTCAAAGTCAATATGATATCCATCCTCTTCATAAATCAGTTTATTTTCTAATACATTACGTCCGTTATTATAGATAGAATTGAAGAAAATGTTATATACCGGAGTCATAACTACCACTTTTTCCGCTGGAGTGGTCAGCTTCCGAACCGTACTCGAGATTGCCGGAATCACACCCGTACAGAAAATCAGCCAGTCCTTTTCCAACGTAAAATGGTGTCTCAATTTCCACCAGTCCACATACGCCTGCTGCCATTCCTCCGGAATGATCGAATACCCGAATACTCCATGTGCGGCACGCTTCTCAATCGCCTCGCGGATCTCCGGAGCCGTCTGAAAGTCCATATCCGCTACCCACATGGGTAATTCCTTCTCTTCTACATCCCATTTCAAGGAATTGGTATTGCGCCGGTCGATGATTTCATCAAAGTGATAGGTCACTGCTGTTTCCTCCATTGTTTTCTTTCTGGTTCCTCTGCGGCAAGCTCTCTCGGCTTGCTCTGCTTCGTTTCCGGCACCTCTTCTGCCGTGCCATTCATAAGCTGTCGGTTTGCTCTTCTTTGGCTCTCAATTTTCTCTTTCTCCGGCAGAATTGGTGCACACGATTCTGGTTTTGGCAGGATCTACTTTATCCTTCTCAATGATGAGTTTTCCAATTTCTTCTGCGCGGATCACGCCTTCACTCGGATTTAAGACACTGTCGATCTTATTGGTGATTTCTGCATCGACCGTAGAATACTCGAAGGCCAGTGTCGTATTTAAAAGCTTGCAGTTCTTCATCACCAGATTGTCAATGTAGCACATTCCCTGTAAGCTTTCGATCGTACAGTTAATCAACGTCAGATTCTTTGCATTCCAGCCAAGGTATTCTCCTGAAATAAAGGAATCATATACCGTTACGTTCTCGGTGTTCCAAAACGCATCCTTGGAAAGTAGACGGGATGAGCGGATTTCCATATTTTTCACGCCATCGAAGGAATAATTTCCATAAAGAGTGAGGTTCTGGATATTCATATTCTGGCTGTTCATGGCAAAGTAATCACCCCTTGCCGTCACCTGATCAATCGTTACTCCATCGCAACTCCAGAGTGTCTCTGCTGCATTGGCAAAAGAAACATTCCGCAGGATGACATCCTTACAACGACGGAAATTCTTCGGTGCTTCAATCGCACAATCCTCAACCGTGATTTCATCCGTATACCATACCCCGGCACGAGCCATCTCAAACCAGGTACTGTCCTTTACAGTGACACTCTTTGAATACCACAGAGGATATTTCCACTTAAACATGCTTCCTGTCAACTCAATATTACGGCTTTCCTTTAAAGGGGACTCACCGTCTGCAAAGGTTGTATCCATAATCCGGAGATCATGTCCCTGAAACAGGGCACGCTCTCCTGTTAAAAACTGCTGTTTCATTTCTTCCATCATCATTTAACTCCTTTGTATTACCATATTACGCTGTTGTGGCCGCAGTGACTTTAAATCTGTTCAAGAACCTTTACTGTTCCAATGCCAGACTTTTATCTCCCACATACCAGTAATCGCAGTATTCACCGCCCAGTGCTTCGGTCTGTGTCCGGATAAGCCGGCATATTTTACAGTTTCATTTACCATAAATTTATACACCGTATTTACACACCCGTCAAGTGGGCAGGTTATATCCATCACTTTCTCCAAATGCTCTTAACCGCAGAAACCTGTTTTTATTTTAGCACCTAAACCTCACTTCAAGTCAAGTTTTTTGGAAATAGTAGACTTTCCAAAGCGTTGCTGATATACTTTAAAAATATGAAAATGCAAATGATATAATAGATCACTAATGAATCGTCGCATCTTTGTTTTAAGGAGCATTCCTGTAATTCAGAAATAACGTCAATTGAATAAAAAGAAACCTCG
>ERZ1106939.283-NODE-283-length-46024-cov-8.246427_pt1 | contig 46024 bp, 38 predicted proteins | sample MGYA00403669_ERZ1106939 | MGnify/ENA primary metagenome ERZ1106939 (study PRJEB35170, sample SAMEA104062447) | human gut metagenome | biome: human gut; feature: human-associated habitat; material: faeces | place: Denmark | collected 2012-09-28 ...
TGCTCTTCCGATCTTTATCGCGGGCTCGCAAACTGGAATCAAGAAAAAGGCTGGCTAAGAGATACTTGTCTTGACGGTCAAGACACTTTCAAAAGAATTCTGAACGTCCTTGATATTCATGAATAGAGTCGGTGTTTTCTCTGAGTTCGTGATAGCTACAGAGCTTAAAAGCTCGGCACTTACAAAGACGGATAACTTCAACCCTTATTTCCCATAAGGCATAGTTTTGGCATAGTTTTAGGCATAAAAAATATTTTCGACAATAAAAATTGCTTGCATTGCTGTAAAATAGGATATAAAATGCAGGTAAAATACAGAAGTTGGCGAACAAAATGTGCAAAAATGAGTGTTTTTAATGGCGTTTGACAGGATAAAATGAATTCCTAAGGGTGAATTTTAGCCGTGTAAAACCACAAGATGTTGTGTTTTTATCGCCCATCAAAATCAATATATAGAAACAAAATCATTTCGAGTATAGTTTTGGCATAGTGTCCAATGCCGACAGTATCTTCCAAGTCATAAAATATCTTCCGTTTTATGAGTTTTCATTCCTAAAATAGAACAGGCATTTGATTTTTTGGAAGAAGAACATAAGCGATTTTCTCATTTGGGTTGAGATTCGTTGAAGGACGTGTTAAAATCTAAACGTGAGTGTATCAAGTTGATTTTTTCTTTAGTGAAAAAGCAATGCTGGATAACTCCAACCCTTATTTTCAAAACAGCATAGTTTTGGCATAGATTTTGGCATAGAAATTGCTAAAAGATATGAAAGTTGATGCTTGAAACATAAAAAACAGGGCAAAATAGACGAAAAATACACACAAAAGTGCGCGATTTGCAAGAAAATTGCCTATTTTAGAGCAATTTGGCGGCTCAGAATCGACTCCTAAGGGACAGTTGTGGGTTCGATTCCCGCAGGGAGTACCAAAGAGCCGCTTTCTCGATTAGAGAACGGCTCTTTAAATTTGTTTCGGCAAACACTACGCAAATTTTATTTTTGGAAACGTTGACTTTTGCCCGATTGACGTTAATCGGAGGAAACGTTAATAATTCATATCGGAAAACCGTAAAATCTTTCCTTAAAAATATTATGGCAACAGAGTTAAAAAAATCAATAATCTATATTCACGGAAAAGGCGGATCCGCAAACGAAGCAGAGCATTTTAGACCCCTGTTCCCTGAATGTGACGTGATCGGTCTGAATTACAGCTCCAATACGCCATGGGAAGCAAAAGAAGAGTTTCGGAACCTATTCAAAGCATATCGCAAAAGATATTCTTCCGTAACGATAATTGCAAACAGCATAGGGGCTTTCTTTGCGATGTCTTCGCTCAGCGAGGTTTTCGTCGATAAAGCGTACTTCGTTTCACCTGTCGTAGATATGCAAAAACTAATATACGATATGATGAAATCTGCGCACGTTACCGAAGAAGAACTTTATAAAAAGTCAAAAATAGCAACGGATTTCGGTGAAACATTGTCGTGGGAATATCTTTGTTACGTAAAGGACAACCCTATCCGATGGACGGTTCCTACTTGCATTTTGTACGGTGAAAACGACCGTCTGACTTCACAGGAAACGATATCCGATTTCGCCAAAAAGATCGGCGCAAAGCTTACCGTAATGAAAAACGGCGAACATTGGTTTCATACAGACGAGCAAATGAGATTTGTTGACGATTGGATAAAAAGTGCGACAAATCAGTCAGCTTTGACTTAAAACGGTAGCATTAAACTTGTACGCAAAATAATTCACGATGAAAAGAATAATAGCAACTAAAATGCAGATAATAGTTGCATACTAAAGAAAAACAAAAGAAAGGCGGCAAAACTACTTTGCCGCTTGATTTTTTACATAAAATAATGTATAGTAATATTATAGATGTCAGCCATATAACACAATAATCGCAATAAAAGTGTTTGGCTGTACGCATCTCGGTTCTTTTGACCTTAAATACATTATCGGAGAGAATCATGACAATAAGCGAAAGTTGGGACAATGCGCTTAAAGACGAATACGCCAAACCTTATTTTACAAATCTTATGCAAAGGGTAAACGAAGAATACGCAACGCACACCGTATATCCGGCGAAAGACAATCTGTTTGCAGCATTCAAGTACATAAACTACGACGACGTGAAAGTGGTAATCCTCGGTCAGGATCCTTATCACGGCGAAGGACAAGCTAACGGCATGGCATTTGCCGTAAACGAAGGCGTACCGCTCCCCCCGTCGCTTGTCAATATTTACAAAGAAATCAAATCGGATATCGGAGATATCGACGATTCGTGCGGGACTTTGATAGGCTGGGCAAAACAAGGAGTTCTGCTTCTTAACACAGTGCTTTCGGTACGAGCAGGTATGCCGAAAAGTCACTCGGCTTTGGGTTGGCAAACCTTTACCGACAGCATAATACTTGCGCTTAACAAGAGAAACAAACCGGTTGTATACATTCTCTGGGGTTCGGACGCAATAGCCAAAAGATCGATTATTTCGCCAAAAGACTACATAATCTCTTCTCCTCATCCCAGTCCGCTATCAGCCTACAGAGGCTTTTTCGGCTCCAAACCGTTTTCTAAAGCAAACACATACCTGCGTAAGATCGGATACGCCCCCGTCGATTGGACGAACGTAAGCGGGACTTCTGCGCCGTATTACGCAACTGCGCAGAACATCAAGCCAATCTGACGAAATATTCAATTACTGTGCTTAGCCTAAACTTTGCCGTTAAGTCAAACAATCGCATTGGCGGTAAAAAACGGCAAATATGTTTATAATACAAAAGTTTTCCCGTGTCGGGATCGAAAAGCTTATCGATTTTATACTAAAAACTTTTAAAACTACGGCTTCCTCCCTAAACTCCGTAGCTTTTTTGTTTTATTCGTCGAGTCGCTTATCCCACCCCACTCTTTTACTCTTTTCATTGCCTTTTTTCGTATCGAATCGGCTAACGGTGTAAACGACGTTCTTATAACGTTTGACTTCATGTCAAAAAATCGTAATACCGTTACCTGTTTTCAACTACACTCTACGGCTTGTAGCAGCACGTTGTTTATACCTTTATCGCAAACGTAATAAATACAGGCTTTGCCTTCCCGTCGAAAATCGACCATGGCTGCAAGTCTCATCCTTGCCAATTGGTGCGAAACGGTAGTCTGATTTATCTCCAAGACTGCGGAAAGATCGCTTACGCACATGGGCGTTATCGCCAGCGCCGAAAGTATTTTTAACCTGGTTCCGTCGGACAGTACGTCAAAAAACGACGCTAATTTTTTCATTTTGCCGTCGCTTACGTATTTTTTTACAAGTTGCTGTTTTCTTTCATCTATCGATATGTTCATACGAGCATAATAACATATGCACGTTTGCGCATTATGTCGCATATATGTAAGTATTGATTTTTAAGGTCGAAACGGAGGCAATATGGCTCAAAACGACATTTTCAGGCTTCTTCTTATACTTCTGCTCGTCATAAACGGTTACGATGATTCTAACGACAAAAATACGTCCGGCAGCTGCCACTGCTCGCTTTCGGGCAATCTTAACCAAATAATATTGACTGTACTGCTCCTGAGTTTCTCCGACAACAGAACGTCCGCTTCCGATTCTTCCGCAACCACGTTTTAGCATAGGCGCACCCTGCCTGACGCACAACTATCTTACACATACAAAAAACGGCTACGCACAGATGCGTCTGCAAATACAATCGTACCTTGCAAATCGCATTTATACGCAACCGTTTTTGTTTTTTGTCTACTAATATCTCGCTCTCATGGAATTAAGTATCGCAAGTACTGCCACGCCTACGTCGCCAAACACAGCCAACCACATATTTGCGATACCGCATGCAGCCAAAACGAGTATACCTATCTTTACCGCAAGCGCAAGCCAGATATTTTGTTTTACTATGCGCATAGTCTTAGCAGATATGTGTTTCGCCGTAATAATTCCGCTTAAATTATCGTTCATAAGCACGATGTCAGCCGCTTCTATTGCTGCGTCGGAGCCTACTCCGCCCATCGCAACCCCTATATCCGAGCGCATAAGCACGGGAGCGTCGTTGATTCCGTCGCCTACAAAGCAAACCACTTCATTACTCTTTTTGTTGTTGATGAGTTTTTCCGTCTCGGCTACCTTATCTTGCGGCAAAAGCGAAGCCTTGTAGTCGCCTAATCCTAATTTTTCTGCCACGCCGCCGGCAATTTTTTCGTTATCTCCGGTGAGCATTATAGTCTTTGCTCCGCCTTCGTTAAGTGCCTTTATCGTTTCTTTTGCGTCGGCTTTTATCTCGTCGGCAATGAGAATACTTCCCACGAACTTTTTATTTTTAGCCACGTATACAACAGTACCGATTTCGTTCGTTTCTTCGAATTCGATTCCTTCCCTGCGCATAAGTTTTGCGTTTCCGCACGCTATTTCGCATTCGCCTCGAGCTATGATTCCGTGTCCGGAAATTTCTTCTACCGTGTATCCGTCTGGTATATCTTTGCCGTATGCCTCGGTGATGGACTTGGCTATGGGATGATTACTTCCTTTTTCCGCAACGGACGCAAGGCGCAATATCTCCTCTCTGTTTTCGGCCGGAAAAACGTTACTCACGGTAAAGTTACCTTTAGTAAGCGTACCGGTCTTGTCGAACACAAATACGTTTGTCGCAGCGAATTTTTCCAGGTAGCTGCTACCCTTTATAAGAATACCCTTTTTCGATGCTCCGCCTATGCCGGCAAAAAATCCGAGCGGAATCGATATAACGAGCGCACACGGACAAGATACTACCAAAAACGAAAGTGCCCTGTATACCCACGTGGCAAAGTCCTTTGTTATTATTCCCGGTATTATCGCCAGAAGCACCGCCACGCCCACGACTATAGGCGTATAATATTTTGCGAACTTGGTTATAAAATTTTCGGTCTTTGACTTTTGAGAAGACGCATTTTCTACAAGGTCCAAAATTTTAGCAACCGTCGAATCGTGAAACGCCTTATCTACTCGCACCTTTACCGTGCCGCTTATATTGACGCAGCCGCTTATGACAGTCTCGCCCTCATGTGCGTCTATAGGAGCCGATTCGCCGGTAAGTGCCTTTGCGTCTAACGAAGTGCGGCCTTCGACGATTTCGCCGTCGAGAGGTATCTTCTCGCCCGGTTTAACTACGATTAAATCGCCTACGTTTACAGATGAGGGATCGACTTTTGTTACGCCGTCTGCCGTAACCAAATTAGCATAATCGGGTCTTACGTCCATAAGCGATGCAATGTCTTTGCGAGATTTTCCCACCGCATATGATTGGAACCATTCTCCCACCTGGTAAAACAGCAACACTGCGCACGCCTCGTCGAAACCTTCCACCTCTTGCCCTGTAAATCCTCGGCAAATAGCGAGCGAAAACGCTCCGAGCGTTGCGATAACCATCAAAAAGTTTTCGTCGAAAACCTGACCGTGAGCAATATTTACCGCAGCTTTTCGAAGTACGTCATAGCCGATGTATACATATACGCCGAGGAACAATCCGAACGCAAGCGTCCATCCGTATTTGCCGTCTATAACCGTCGCCAGATTTTTATCGAACGCAAGCGGTAAAATCACCTTATCGGCAAGCATCAGCAGTAAAAAAGCGCTCAAAGCGATTATTATTCGCTTTAGTTTCTTTTTCAGCTTTTTACTCATATCAATCCTCCATCTCAAAATCCGGCTCTACTTTCCTTGCCACCTTTTTGATATTCTTCATTATCTTTTCGCTGTCCTCGTCCTGAATGTCAAGCGACATCTTTTGAGTTATAAAGTTTATGTTGCATGCGTTAACTCCGTTTAACTTACATATTGCGTCCTGACACTTTTGAGCGCAAACTGCGCAGTCGATTTCGATGTTTACCGTCTTTTTCATTTTTATTTTTTCTCCTAAATAGTCGTTTTAATAGAATTTCGTAAAGTTATTTTACTCTTTTATGTGCATAAGTGCGCATTCGTAAATTTTGGACACATGATCATCGTCAAGCGAATAAATGACTTCTTTGCCTTTTTTTCGCGCTTTAACCAATTTCGCCTGTCTTAACACTCGAAGCTGATGCGATATCGCAGACTGGTTCATGTTCAGACACGAACAAATATCGCAAACACACAACTCGCTCAGTTCCAAACAACTGAGTATCTTTGTCCTCGTCGAATCTCCGAATATCTTAAAAAGCTCCGCAAGTTCGAAAACGGTTTCTTCATCCGGCATTTTTTCTTTAATCTCGCTGACTACGTCATCGTGAACGCATTCGTTTTCACACACCAACTCTCGCATGTATTCGTCCTCCCTTTTTTTGGCTCAGCATTCTCATCGGCTTTCGCATCATTCAAACATAAGCAACAAATGAACATTTATTCATTTGTTCATAGTATACTGCTTATACTTGCGCTTGTCAAGCTTTTTTCCATAAAAATACAAAAAAAAATTGCCGCCGCAAAAATGCTTGCGATGACAAAATAAAATTGCTTTTATCTATATGGCAATCGCTATAAAAGTTTTATCCGAAACGTATAATTATTCTTCTTCCTCTACTCCGTCGGTAAGCTCTTCAAACGTAACTCCCAAAACTTTTAGCATTTTAATTACGTTATAGAGCGACGGTTCGATTTTATTGGTTTCCCATTCGCTGACACGCTGCTGCGTCGTGCCCATGCGCTCCGCAAACTGCTTTTGATTAAGCATGTTATACTTTCTGAGCATTTTGATATTTTCGCCTATCTTCATACACGAATAATACCCTAATAACAGTGTATTATACTTGACTTACACTAAATTTAGTGTTAAATTGTGATGAGTACCTATGGGCACGGAGGCGTTATGCGCAATAAAGAAAAAAAACTACTTTCGGAAATAGAACTGCTCATCGCCGAAAATAAAAGCGTGAAGCGCAACGATGTTTTCGGCTCAATAGATATAGATGAAAGCGAAAAAACGCTGGCAGAAATATTGGAATCGGAATGCAAAAAAAGCAATAAAAACGACTCAAAGTCATAGCGGCTTTCCCAAAAGCTCAACTTTATCTTTCGAATTCCACTTTATATGCGCCTGCGACTCGTTTACACTCGATGCATGACGCATTTTGAACGAAAATTCTTTGTCGGGATAAACGTTTTTACATTCTTCGAAAAACAGCGGCACCGATCTACCTGCGCTTCTACCTGCGCCTTTTCCGTTTGTGCCGTCTTCCGTTTTCCATAAAAATTCACAGTCGCAAAATTCTTTATTTACGGTAATAATCTCATTGGGACGCAGCGTAACTTCGCCTTTTTCGATAAAATAACATCCGCCGTTATCTTTTTCCGCAGGGCAACCGCCTTTTGCCACGGTGGGCGCAGAGCGGGTTTTCAGCAAATCCGCTCTATCGTAACCGCTCCGTTATCCCGAATTATACCTTTTTCCGTATCAAAACATGCAATGTTCAACCAGCCTCTGACTCCGGCTTTTTCTACGGCGGTATTAAATTCGACTTCGGCTTTTTCGCCGTCGTTTATTATTTCGCAGTTTATTCTCAGCGCCGGTCTTAACAAAACGAAGGAACCCGGCAAAATCGCTCTTATTCGATCCTGGTCCGCTTCGTAAGCCATTACATTTCGTAAGCCATTACATATTGTTCTCCTAATACAAAAGCCGCATCAAAAAAACATCAGATGCGGCTAATATTTATTGTTGATTTTTTTTGTTTGACGCAGAGCGATATTTTTGTACGCTAAGCGACACCGTACGTAATTCGTTAGCCACGGCATCACTGATTTCGCTCTTTGGCAAACAATAGTCTTTACCGAACGTATCTCTCATCTTAAAAAAAGTTTTGTCTTCTCTCAGCATGGATATTTCTCCTTTCCCCACACTTACGGTATGACCTTCTTCGTCGGTATAAATAGTATACTCCCACGCACCGCTTTCTCCGTTTTTGGATAAATCTACGGTTACTCTTCCTTTGAGTCCTTTATTGATAGTGCGAGTAAATCCGACTATGGGCGATATTATTACGCCTATAATACCCAAAGCATAACAAACGTAACTCAGGATTCGATCCATATTTGTAATAACTCGATTATATTCCCAAAACGCATAGTAAAACGAAAACAGTATAAGGCACAAAGAAACGACGAGCGTAATCAAAAAAATTTTCAGCTTTCGATTCAATACGTCCTTTTTCTTGACTTTATATTTGCTATCGAATTGCACTCTTATAAAATCGTCCATATACTCTTTATACAACAATACACGCTCAAAGTCAACAAAACTCCGCTATTTTTTTCGATGCAGGTAAGAGTAAGCGGTATTTGCAGCAAAGTGATTAGCTTGCAACTCCGGCGTAAGTTTATCTAATCCCGTAGACGCCGGATACATCATAAATCTGAACGGATTCGGTCCAGCCGTGTAATATACGAAACGAGTTCTGCTTTCATCGACGAAATGTTCCACCCCGACTTCGTACCGTTTGAGCGAAGTGACAGATGAAATGCCGTTTAAACCGCTGTCGTCAACGATAGAATAATTTTTACCGCCTCCGTAAAATGCAATTGCGCCGTTTGCCCATTTTACACCGTTATAATCCGTAAGCAGTTCGGCTGCGGAAGAATCTACCGAAGAGAACCGAGTAAGAAGTTTGGATACGTTAAGGTCAAGACCGATAAGAGATATCATGGTTTGACTGCCCGTAACCAATGTCGAACTGTCCACTTTTGTTACGTCCTTCCAGTCGTAAAATCTGACGTCGCCTATAAGATTCACCTTTGCAGGGTAACTCGTACCGGAGATTCCGCCCCAACCCAACTTTGTGCCGAATTCGTAAGTAAGCGCATCGTTTCCTCGACCGTAATCCCATCCGTGCAAACATAATCCGCCGAACATCGCATCCATACCGATACAAAACAGCCCGCTTTTTGCAAACGCCGTATCTTGCACGTTTACGTTAGTAAGGACGTAATTTTCGTAAAAATAATCGTCGTAATCTTTTGCTTCGTTACCTACCTGATAGTTGTTTCCGTTCTTATCGGTAAAATAAGGAGCGGCATCGTCATAATACTTCTTAGCGGATTCCACGCTCGGAAGAGGCGTCGGTTGCATGGTATTTAAATACTTAACTCCGCTATTATACTCGGTAAAAGGCACCCGCTTGATCCGATTTGTACCGACCTTCAACAAGAACTCTCTTCCGTAACTTAATATACAATTTTTGATAGTTACGTTAGTCTTGCCGTAGCCTTCGGCAGTCCTGCCTTCTCCGCTTCTTTTGGCGGTATCGGCACTTTCGCCGTATATGCGCATTACCGTTCTTCCGTTATTTATTTTACTATACGATATTACGAAATCGTTACCTATAACCTCCAAAACGGTACCCGTATTGTCCAAATTCCCGAGGTTAGCTTCGGTTGCGCCTTCATCAGTAAGCGACTTATCCGCACATCCTTTAAGCTCAACGTTATCCAGCGTAATGCCGTCTTTTTTTACTACAAAACACATATTGTCTTGCGACTTAATATATACGTTAGACTCATCGGTAGACGCATTCTTTTGATAGAGATATCTGACCAAATCTATCGGACCGTTAAATACCGGATTGCTCTTAAGTCCGCCGTTTCTAGTGATGTAATCCGCACATATAAAATGCCCGTTGCCGTATACGGAAGCGGCTATTTCCATAGCGTAGTTAAGCCTGAGCGATTGAGCGTCGCCGGCGTTGTTGTTTTCGTAATACTTAATATCTGAGGTGGGTTTAATTTGTAACGTAAAGTCTTTTACGTTATCCGAATCTTTAAGCGACGGCGCAAGCATCACATCCTTGGTAAGTACCGTACAATATCCGTCTGCCGCATAGCCGTCGTCCGATACGCCGAGTTTACCGCCTGAATAAGATCTATTATGATTAACCCGCATCAGCTCGGTGTAGTTGTTTACAGCAATACCCTTCGACACGCAAAGTGCTTGCACTGTCGATTGACTCGATGGATATTTTTCCGATTTAACCGTAACGTTAACCACCCCGTCGCCTATCACCTGAGCCGTGCCGTCGTCGGACAACTCGAGCAGCGTATCGTCGCAACTCCATACGGCGTCGAATTCGCTAAGTGTCTTCCCTAAGATAGTCTTAGCTACGGCAACGAACTTAACCGAATTCGGTTTAAGCTCTCCCGCAGAATCAAATTTGTAACCGGCAATAGCCGTTTCGTCTTTTAACCCATTCTCGGGCAAAGGCAGCGTCAACGTTATAGAAGTTATCGGATCTACCGATTGAATAGCTTTTGATGCCTCATATTCTTCGCCTCCGCTAAGAGGAGATAATCTTACCGTCAAAGTATACGTTTTTTCATCCTTAGTCACGATTCGATACTTACCGTTGCCGCCCAACTTGAGTTCGGCTCCGGAAGGCGAAACTTCAACGTCTACGGCATATTCGCCTATGACTTTATCGTCGTATATGGAAATTCCGTCCAACTCGGCTTCGATAGAAAGAGCCTTATCGATATCGATTGTATCCGGCATATTTATGATTATATGGCTGTCGCTATACTGCACATTTAAGTGGAATATATCTTTTACGCCATCTCTAATCGTTATTACGTACGGATCGACTCCTATAACATCTTTGTCGGGGTTTTTCCAAGTTGCGCTTACTAAAAATTTGCGCTCTACTTCAACATTCTGTGTCGAGCACTCGAGTAGTTCGTCCGAAGGACTAATCGCTTGCCATGCAGTTGCGTCCACATTCTCTCCGTACAATATCTCAAAAACCGCAGTCTGCTTTACTTTTTTCACCGCCGTTTCATCTTCGGCATAACCGTATACGACCGCTTCGCTACCCTTAAGGTCGGTAACATACACGTTAAACGGAAGCGAAATTTCTTTTTCTACAAAGACCTTCTTATCTTCGTCATAAGTCAATCCGTCCACCGTCGCATTTATGACCGTCGGCTCATCCGACGCCACAACGCCGACCAGCTTATTCCCGTTTATTTCCACGTTACCTTTGCCGTTCTTTGTCTCCCAATAGATCCCGGCGTTATCGACATCGCTTTTGACGTTGTTTTGCAAACTTATTGCTATGCCTCGTTTTACATATATATCCTTATTTGCGTCTTCTGCATACTCGAGCGAAAGAGGTTTAGTCGAATAGAAATTGAGAGTTACGGTATCCGAACATTGCCCCGACATCGCTTTTATCTTATACTTACCGGGTTTCTTTGATACAACAGAACCGCCGCTTAACTCTATCCCCTTATCGTCGCCTTCTATAAGTTCGTAAGAAACTGTTTTGTGCGTTGCGTTTTCCGGATAAACGTCGGTATGCAACTCATACCTGTTGCCGCCGTCTGCATTAGCTAAATCTTTGTTTACAAACTTTGCGCCCTGCTGAATTTCGATTCCGCTGCCGCTTATTTTGACTTCGGATACAGGAATGTCTACATAGATGTCCGATACTTTTACTATCGTACCTGTCGCAAAAATAAGCAACAACGGTATAACCAGTATAAGGCATATTACTTTAAACTTCATATCTTTCATACCTTCAACATCCTCCTCATATCAAAGAATAAAACTTTGCGTTTAAGTCCTTTTTTAGCTGCCACGTGGCTACGAAAGTTACGCCACCGACTATAACTGCCACAAAAATTACGGACGCCACGGTCGCCCAAACGCCGTCGTAGAAAATTGTCAGAGCAACAGACAACGCCAAAGTTCCTACGCCGCATACCAGTGACACTATTAATCCGATAAGCAAAAACGATGATATCCCTTTGTCGCTGCCTCCTCTTGTGTGCGATACCAAATCTTTATTGGTCGCAAATGCTATCTCTGCAAAAGACAACGCCAGGGTTAAAACCAGTATAACCGCAGCTTGCCACAAATTAACGAAATGCGCCAAAGCCAAAGCCAAAACGCTGAGAAATACCGATATTGCGGATACTATCATACAAAACAGTATTTTTGAGGATATGACTTCCTTTGGCGTAACGGGCAATGTCTTAGTCATATCAAACATATTTCCGTCTCTACCGATATTGGTTGCGCAAAACGTATTCGTCATTACCGCAAACATCGATATTACAAATAGCGCCAACTCGTAATCGCATTTTATAATAGTCAGCGACTGTATAAGCGAACGCAATATATTAACGCATACGTATACGATAAACGGCAACGTAAGCGTGGTGGCAAAATACTGAAACGCATATGACGGCGTACGAATTACGGTAATAAATTCCTTATGCATCAACGTAGCCAACAACGAACGTTTTTTCTCTTTAAATTTACGCAGCTTAACGCTTTCGCCTTCCATCTTTCGTTGCAATATTGCAATAAAGGTTCGTCTAATTATAAAATATGCCACAGTAAGGCAACCTAACGCAAACGCCAGAATAATAAGAATCGATAACCATGTTTGTCTTCCGACGAGAATCATGGCGAAACGATTTATCGGGAAAAGCGCTTCCGCTACCGCCGTGAGTTTTTTAACTGTGGGCCCTGTAAGTAAATACAATATATCGCCGCTCGAAAGCAATTCTTTAAGAACTTGCAAAAACATTCCGTAAAAATAGAACGCTATCCCTATTACCGCAACGTAAATTATCAGCTTTACTACAAATCGAGACTCCAAAAAGCGTGACAACTCGGCGTAAGGGACGGATATAAGAGCAGCCACGGCGCATGTAACAAACGGCAGTGTCAGCACGCCGAAAATCGCCTTGAGATAGTACGTTACGGAAAAATCCAAATTCGTTACGAGATCTATAGATATTACCGACGGAATCACTATAACTGCGGTAGACAAAATTTGCGAAGCGTATATGCGTACAAGTTTGTACATAAACAATTCGCTTGCGCCTACCGGCTGGCACAGCAATACCTCGTAATCTTTGCCGGCAACTATAAGACCATAGATCTTTCTTACGCCCAATATTACGCCGACGAGCGCAGACGCCGCATATACGAATGTCATAAGTTCGAATACGCCGCCTGTCGCATCCTTTCTCGTGGTAAGATAAGCGTACGCAAATTTATAAAAAACGAAAATAAATGTAGAATAAATTATAAGCATTATTACGGCAGACGATATTGCGCCGGTAACATCTCGGTTTTCCTTAAACGTATGCTTAAATTCGGTTATATCTCGCTTAAAAAGAAATCTAATGTTTTTCATCTTTCGTAAAAATTATCTATAAACGCCTCTTCTAGGCTGACGCCGTTGCTTTCCCGTTTAAATTCTTCTATGTTTATTTCGGCTACTAGTTTTCCGTCGTTGATGATGTAAGCTCTGTCACACGTTTTTTCCACTGCGTCGAGGTTATGCGAGCTGTACAGCACCGTGTTCCCCTCTTTTTTGTACAGTTGCATATAATCTCTCAATGCCTTTGCCGTCTGAGGATCCAGACCGGTAAGAGGCTCGTCCAACAACCACAGCTTCGGATTATGCACAAGCGCCGCCATAATACATACTTTTTGCCTCATTCCGTGCGAATACGTACCTATCAACGCATTGATTTTTTCGCCGAGCTTCAAAAACTCCTGCATACGATCTATACGTTCTTGTCTTACTTCAAGAGGCGTGCCGTGCAAGTCGGCTATAAAATGAATATACTCCATACCAGTCATTTTTTCGTACATAGCTCTATTATCCGGCACATATCCAAGCTCTTGCTTCGCCAAAACGGGCTGGGTCACTATATCAAACCCGCAGATTTTTATACTGCCCTTATCAAAAGGGAAAAATCCCGTCAGACATTTGATGGTCGTCGATTTACCGGCACCGTTTTTGCCGAGCAACCCCACTATCTCGCCCTCGTAGCAAGTTATATTTATATCTTTTATGGCATAGTCCTGCGCCTTAGAGTACTTTTTGTATAAGCCGCTTATCTCTACCGTTTTCTTCTTTTCCATATGATAGCATATCCTCTTGTGTAAATTAGTATGTACCGTGCATCGATTTTTACGACGCACGGTAGCTACTTATATCAATATTCGAAATCTGCGGCAATAGTAACGTCCGCTCCGTACATAACAAACGTAATCTTAAACGACACGGGCCTATCGTTATAAATATACGCTTCCCCACGCACCGAATTTATGTTTGCTATTTCTTCGTCAGAAAAACCGTCATCCAAAAACTCTCTTATTTTGTCGTCGGCAATTTTTACCTTAAACGTAATGCTTACGTTGTCACCGTCTTTGATCTTTTCCAATACATATTCTCCGTCGTACAAAGAGGAATCGAATATGTTAGGAACAGGTATCCTTTCATTAAACTGAGCTTCCGTAAGTGTTTCGGCAGTTTGTGTTTCGTTATACGGCTTGCCTATTAAATCGGCATTCAGCTTCTTTTCCGTAGTAAAGACGCTGCGGTCGCTTCCCTTAAACACTGCGGTAATAAGCGATGTAACTACACCGTCTTTTTTGACTTCGGTCACATACGTTATAGTGCCTACGTTAGCCGCCGTCAGCCTGCCGAAGCTCGTGGCAAGGTCGTTAGGCGTAAGAACGGATTCACATGAGCATATTGCAAACAGCGTTAAAAATGCGCAGATTACAGCTACAATTTTTTTCATATCGATATTTCCCTCCAATTTATTTCCAAAGTCTCTTTATTATGACTGCTCCCGCCACGGAAATTAAACTCATCAAGAGATTTGCCAGATTCATTTTTTCCGTAATTTTCTTGACAAGATTCATATCCCTTTCGGAATCGTTTGCTACCGACGTCCACTTTTGCGAATAAGTCTGGAAGTCTTCGGTATACTTTACTACCGTAAGGCTGTACTCGTCAAGCGAACTAAGGAATTCTCTAATCTCAATCAGAGCGGCTACATTTTGATCGGCTAAGTTCTGAAGCATCGAATGGAAAGTTTCTATTGCTTCTTTGCCGCCTATTGCCACGGTAAACTCGATTTCCGCTTCGCCACAGTGGTCTTTCTCGTCGATAATTACCTTAAACTTATATTTTCCGCTTACCGCACAAACGTTAACCGATTTATTTCCTCCGCTTACAAAGATGAGCTCAAGCGCATAATCTTCGCCGACTACATCCGCAAATTCGCCGAAATTAACGGTAGGCATAAATGATTTTGACGCTGCGATAACCGTATCTTCGGATACGTTATCAAACGATATACAGTCGGATATATCCGCCCTGAGAACGGTAACCGTGAACGGTGCGTCTGCGTTTTCGTCTTCCCATTCGTAAGAAGTGGAGTATACTAACCTTACCTTTACGGTATAAACTCCTGCGCCGACTATTTCATTAACCGTTTCGCCGTTCTTTGTTATCTCAACTGCAAAGAAATCGGCAGTGGTCGAATCGAACAATCCGTCTATATCCTGCTTGTAGTTAAAAAATTCTACTACGTTTCCGTCATAAGTAACCGTTTTGTTAAGATCCTTGTTAATCTTAATCTTAGGTTTCGTCATCGTAAGCGTGCCGTCAACTACGGTAACGCTGTAATTGGGATTAGAAACGTAACCCTTAAGTTCGAAAACTCCGGTTCTGCGTACGAGCATATAATTGTCTTTAGTCCATTCGGTCGTACCGTCCAAAATTTTGTATGTAACGCCCAAATTATCTCCGTTTACGATATTGCCCTCGGTCACTACAAATCCGAATTTTGCAACGACTGCATTAAAGTCGTCTTTGCTGTTTACCTCTACGGAATTAATCTTTATCGTAACGGGACGAGCCTTTATTTCGTAAACGCTGTTTGATTCGCCGCTATAAACTATCTTTACAACATAGTTTTTAGCTATCTGAGTATCCTTTACGGAAGCAGTGATTTTGTATATTCCTGCCATAGAGCCGCTTTCTCTCTTAAGTTCGACTATATCGTAAAGCTTGGACTCGTCGCCTTTAGCAAGATTGGCTGTTGCAGTAAGCTGGGATTCGGCATTACCGTATACACTAGCGGCATCGTTTACCGTTACGGTAACCGAACGAGCCGTAATCGTATAAACGGCATTCTTGTTATATGTTACCGAATAATTGTCGTTTGCCACAGTAAGATCGATTGCATAGGAGCCCACGTTTTTGCCCTCCGCCTTTTTAAGCGAAATTACCGAATACAGATTGCTGTCCCAAGCTGCAAGTTTTATCGCTCCGGTGACAGACGCCGTAAGCGCAACCTCGTTTTCGCCGTATACGCTCGTCTTATTGTCTATGGTCACGGTTATTTCTCTCTTAGCTATTGTGTATACGCCATAATCGTTTTTGCCGTCCTGACCTACAAACTTAACTGCATAATTACCGTTTAGCGACTTACCGATTATCGAATAAGTTCCGGCATTCCTGATTTCCGTTTCTCCGGCTTTCTTCTCTATTTCGAGGGAAATAAAGTCGAGGCTTTCGCCGGGCGCCATGCTTCCTTCGCTGAGGTCGTATCCGGAAGAAATGTCCGCAAGGTTTTCGCCGTATACGCTGTTTGCATTTTTGACGGTTACGGTTATCGCTCTCTTGGTTATCGTATATACGCCTTCGTTTCCATTAGAGCCTACAATCGTTACGTTGTAGTTTGCTGCTACTGCGTTATTGTTTACTGCGCCGCTTATTGCGTAAGTTCCTGCGTTTACCCCTGCAGCCTTGCTCAGCGTTACTATCTCGCTAAGCTTTTCTTCGCCGACAAGTTCTCCGCTAGTTACCTTTGCCGTCAACACAAGCATCTCTTCGCCGTATGCGCTCGTCTTATCCTCTATGCTTACGGTTATCGCTCGTTTCGTTATCTTCAAAACGGCGGTATATTCCTTATCCAAAACATACCATAAAGCATTGTCTCCCTTAAGCGCAAACGTGACGGATTTTTCGCACACGTTCGCACTGCTTATGCTGTCAAGGACTACCGGGTTACCCTCGATTGCTCCGTTTACCGATACGGTTACCGAACGCAAACTTCCGTCGTAAACAAATTCGCCGTCTCCGCTTACCGTAAGCGAAATCGTCTTTTTGCTTGCGCCGCTTCCCTTTGCCGTTATGCTATACGTCGCAGCGCCGTAAACGCCTGAATACGTTAAGTTATAAGTAATACGGTTAGCCGAATCGATTGCATAGTCGCTTATAGCCGCCTTAAATTCTCCGGTCGTACCGTCCACGTATGTAGCCGTTACATCCGCTTCGGTATCGCCGTAAGTTACGCTTGCGCCCATCTTTAGCGAAACGGATTTTACAATCTTTGCATAGTCGTTAAGACTACCTATTTTACCGTTGACGTACTCGAGCTGCACACTGTCAAGTCCACTAACGATTGCCATATAAGAAGCGTAAAGCGCTTTTGCTTTCTCTACTACGCTACCGTCGGTAGAAACGTCCGCTTTTATATTGTTGTAACCGTCGATATATTCGGCAAGTTCTGCCTTGAACGTCTTAAGCGTAGCTCCGAACTCTACTGTGTACAAAGGATTACTAAGCGTAACTTCGCTTACGTACTTGCTTTCGTCAAGGCCGCCGATCGTCAAAACAATATCTTCGCTTGTTCCGTCGGAATAAGCTATCGCCGCCTTTAAAACAAATTCCGTATTTATGCTACCGTCGGCTTTGTAAGCTCGCTCGTATACGTTATCGCCTCTTAAAACTACACTTTTAACTATTTTGTTAAGTTTACATTCTGCGCCTTCCCTCAGATCCAATATCTCGCTATGAGCGGAGTTTGCAGTCTCGAACTCGACGGTATAATAAGAAACGGTATACTTTAAGCTAACGTCAAACGTTACGGGCAACTCGATTGTTCCGTTAAATACATTGTATAATACACCGTCTATAATTACATCCTTATTCTCGAACTCTTTGTCGAAGATTAAAGTTATAATTCCCGTATACTTGCCGTCTTTGAATTCTGCGAATTTGCCCACGCAAGCCTGGTTGTAGTTGTCGTCTTTAAACGTCTTTTGTGTGGAAGAGCCACTTTCGCCTTCGTAATAAACGTTAGTAAAGCTGTTTAGCGTAAATTCGTCGGCAGCAAAACACTTATACGTTTTGCCGGCGGAAAGCTCTTTAAATCCGTTAAGTCCGTAAACTCTGCCGCTCATGGTAAAGGTTGCTCTGTTATCGGTGTATCCACCATCTGAACCTTCGGTTATAGTCTGAGTTCCTACTCTAACCGCCTCGCCGCTACCTACGATTATCGTACCGGTGGTAGACGAGCTTTGCGCAATGCCGGCAAATGCGCCGTCTATATTAAGCGTACCGTTTACTGTCAAAACGGCGTTTTTGCTAAAGCCGTATTTAGAAAGCACACTTGCGTCCGGATACAACTTTCCGCTCTTGCCACCGTCCTTAAATCCGTCATATACGTATAATGCGCCGGTAGATTTGATGTCTATCAATCCGCCTTCTTCGATGGTAACCTTTGCGCCCGGCATAACTTTGTATTTTTGCGTAACGTTTACTTTTGCTCCGCCTTTGATTACAAAATTATAAGTATAAGGAATGGCAAGCACCATATCGGACGAGCCGTAGGTCTGTAAATAGAACTCGCCTGCGGTTATTTCGCCGTATACGTCGATAACGTTTACTCCGCTGTCGCCGAGGTGGATATTTCCTACCGCTTGATCAACTTTTTTGGTATCGTCGTAGCTTATCTCTAACCTGCTGCCGCTATGGAGCCAAATAAGAGCGCCTTCTCCGCTAGTTGCCTTGTTCTCTATTTTATCCACCAAAACAACGTCCTGCGTGGTTATGCCGCCCCAGAAATACAACGAGGTAGAACCTAACACTTTAGCGCCGTAATCGATTATCTGTCTGCATCTTACGTTAACGGTATCGAACTGCACAAACGGGAACTGTCCCGCTCCGTACAAATCCGACGTGTTAGTGCCACCGGAATAGTTGTTTACCATAAAGGGCTGCTTGAGAGTAGCGCCGGCGTTTACCGTAAGCGTACCGCTGCCGTCCACAAGGCCTCTAACGTCCATGCTTCCGTTAATTATAACGTTGCCTTTATTTACGAGTTTAGAATAATCGCCCGAAGTGTGACCTTGCGCACTCTGATCCGCTTTGTGCTGTACGCCTCCGACAATAAGTTTTCCGTTTACGGTAAGCGTTACGCCCGCCTCCACGGTAAGCGTTACGAAAGGCTTAACTCCGTCGTTCCAGCTCACTCTTGCATGAGTGCCGCCTACGCTTACACCGACTATATCGTTAGCATAATAAGGTAAAAGAAGAGTTACCCCCATAGGTATTGTCGTGTTTTCGGTGAGCGAAATATCACCGAATACTCTTATCGTGCTTTCTTTGTAACTATCGCCGTCTTTAAGCGATTCGATCGCATCGCTTAATTTCTCGTACGATTGTGCGCCAACAAAGTAATTTGCTCCTTCGCCGGAGAACGCCGCTCTTATAGTAAGGTCGGAGCTGACGCTTACCGTATAAACATTCGAGTACGAAAGAAGCTTGCCCTCGGAGTCATACCAACCTAAGAACTTGGCAGACGAATCGGTATTAGTCGCCGTAAAAGTAATTTGACTGCCGGCAGCTACCTTGTCGCCGCTGTTTATAACGACTTCCCCGTTTTTTGCTGTAACCGAACCGGTCGAAGTGTTGCTGCTAAAGTTTATCGTACGTTCGCCCTGAACAAACATCACGTTAGCAAGCGCAAACATGTCTTCGCTCGGGAAGTTCGGATCATCGCCACTGTCTTTAACGTAAGCAATGTATATTGTCGTAATCTCGTTTTCGGCACCGCTTACCGCTATTGTCCCTCTTTGCCAGCCGAGAGCGCCCTGAGCCTTGCTGTAATCGTCGGAGCCCAAATCTGCGCCCATATAACCTATTTTCGTTTTATATGCGTCCGTTATAAAGTTGTAATAACGCAACATCTCGGTGTTTGCTGCAATTTTTGTATTTATTCCGTAAAACGCTTTATCGCCCATCCCCGGCTCGGCATAACCTTCTTCTCCTTTGATACCGGTATTTACATAGTAATCGAATACAAGCACGCCCATACCTTGCACCTTAAACGCAATGTTGGAGGCAATACTATCCATTTTCTTATTTGCAAGAGATGACGAGAAAGCATACCTGCCTGCATTCGACAAAGACGAATTGTACTCGTAGTAGAATGCATCGTCGTTTACGATTTCGATAGGCAGTGAACCTTCGGCAATAAGATACTCGCTCATACTCGGCTCGAATATTATGTCTACTACAAACTTAGTATCGACATAACCGAGTTTTGTGTAAATAAATTCGATAGTGTGATTTACAGTAAAATCGTTTATTTTGTAGAAATATTCACCGTTATCGAATAAGGCAGAAATTCTCTTGCCTGTCGCAGAGTCGTAAACTTCCACTTCTGCCCCGTCTATTGCGGGCGACCTCAAAATGAATTCGGTATTTGTCTGCAAAACGGTGTGTTTAATCTTTTGATAAGCGTATATTTCGCCTTCGCTCGAAACGTTATTTACAAGTTTGGTAAAACTTATCGGGTTACTCAGCGGCAACCTTTCTTTAAATTCCACCTGTATATCCAAATCTCGTTCGAGCGTTATTATATCGCCGTTCGACTTAATAACGTCGCCGTAAACGCCGTCTTCGCCTTTAATGCGGTATCCTACATACTCGTATGCGCCGGCTGTAGACGGTTTAGCAAAAAGCTGAACTTTATTTAATAAGCCTTTTTGAATTCCGGCGCTAATATTCGTCATGGCAAAATCTATCAAGTCGTAAACTTCGCCGTTTCCTATTACGCTTACGTTAACGTTTATAAGTTTGTTGACGTAAACCTTGGGATTTCTTAATGCAAAGTCGTACCAATCGTAATAAGTAAACTCGAATTTTATGGAATGCGTTCCCACCGAATCGAACCGGTGATACGTTGCCAAAAACGATATTCCGCTATTTTTATCTCCGGTAAGAGACTGCTTTACACCGTCGTAATATACGTCTATTTTTCCGTCATAAAACGTCGTGTCATCATATTCGAATGCAAATATGTCTGAATTCGTAATATAAAACGTTACCGTTGCGTTTTGCGCTTTGTCTGTTTCGGTAGCAAATTGTTTTTTCGTATCGTCGTATACTATCTTTTTTTCTGTTTCGTATACGTAATATATGTTTTCCGCATATTGAATTGCCCCTTCGGGTACGGAAATTTGCGTATCCTCGCTAAAAGTTTCGCTTTGTACAGTCGCAGTTTGTCCGCCGTCGAGTGCAGTAGCCGTAATATTCTTTATATACGCAGTGTCCGCTCCGGTATCGCCGCCACTGTCTTTTTTGTAATAAACGCTGAGCGAAATACTTGTGCCGGAAGTGTTTTCTATCGAATACGTTTTCCATACGCTGCTATCGCCTAAAACCGCTTCGTCGGTAGCGAGCGAGCAATTCGCACCTTTGGTGTTGGTGGTGGCTCCGTTGCTCGGAGCAAACCACAAATAATCGTAATTGTTTTCCGACGAACAAGCATATTCGAAGCTAAGTTTTGTATTTGCGGCTACGGTAAAGGATATATCGCTTTGAGTACTACCCTTCTTTTGATTGGTAGAACGGAAATACTTATTGGTTTCGCCATCTACAAAAGTCCAGGGATAATTGCCACTAAATGCAACCTTTATGCCCTTCCATACCTCATACTGTATTTGAGTAGACGAACCTTTGTAAGTTACGGTTAATGCCAATGCGTGTACAAATGTCTCTGCGCTATAACTTAATTGTTCGCCGGTTGCGCTTATCTCTCCTGCCGCCGAGGCAAACGTTACTCCGCTTATCTCGCCTACCTTTTTCAGCGTATAAGACGTATCGAACTGCGATACTTGAAAACTCGTTCCGTCACTTCCTATGTATCCGTCGCATTGTTCGATAGACATGCCGTTTTCGTTAACAAGCGAAAGCGCATTCTTTACGCCCAAAATTAAATTGCCCGAAGCAAAGGTAGTTCCGTTCAACGATGCGGCGAACGTTATCGCATGCGCACCGGGCGTAAGAGTAACTTCCGATTTCTTTCCGCTCACCTTCTGTACCGTACCGTCTACTTCTATCGATATTTCGCCGTCGATATCTAAGCCTATACCTAACTTGCTATACTCGGCAACGTCTACAAAAGTATAATTTTTGCCCTCAAATAAGCTAACCTTATTTGCTCCGTCTAAAGATACTTCGGCAAGCATGCCTCCGCAGTTAACTATTTCGCAACCGGTGCCCATTGTGTATGCGTATGCGATTCTTTTGTTTGCGGTCATGGTATAGTTATAAATTTCAATTTGCTCTGACGTAAAATTGTCCTTAACCGATTCCATCGTAAGCTCGACGGGATACATATTGTTATGGCAATTTTCTATCAGCGCATTGCCGCTCTTCGCAAACAAACCTACTTCATTGCCCGGATCTATGGCAAACGTGTTTATAATGTTGCAGTTTCTTATTACGGATCTATAAGCCGAACCGGACATTTCCACTATAATGGGAGCCACGCCGTATCCTGCTCTGACCATACTGTTAAAAACGTTACAGTTTTCAATCAAAATCGGGGCCGTGCTTTTTACTGCTATAAATGCGCCGTTATTGTCTCCTTTATACGGCGTTTTAATAAAACAGTTATGAATATTTACGTTGCTTATAGTTGTGCCGTTAGCTACGTTTTTGCCAACCACTATGCCGTAATTACAAAAGGTCTCGCTTTTAGCGGTGAAATTTCTGAACGTTACGTTTTTTATGGTGCTGATTTTATCGATAGTACCGAAAAACGCCGAACCGTCATTATGATTAGACGCAATCAAGCCGTTAGAAATGCTGTGCGACATTCCGTCAAATACGCCGCCGAAGTTTTCTATAGGCGACCAAGGTCTGTTATTTAGGTCTATATCTGCTCCGAGTCTGATTTCATAGGAAGAAAAATCCATGCCCGAGTTAGACAGATCCGCAAAACCTTTTAACTTAGCTGCGGTGTCCAAAGTAAAGACGTTAGACGAATAATCATACCAACTTGTATCGCTGCTGCCGTCCCAAACGGAAGCGGTTCTCGGAGTAGTAGTTTGCTCGCTTTTGGGCGATGACGAATTTATGCTGTCGTCGCTTCCAAAGCTCCTGACGGCTACTCCCGAAACGATAAACACCATGGCTATCATCACCGTAGCTATCATCGTAATTAGTCTTGTTCTTTTCTTTTCCATTATATATTACCTCGTATTATATATTTTATATTATATGTAATCGCAATTTTCGTATCCGTCGCATATATTCGGCTACAAAAGCGCAAAGTAAAAACACGCTGAGAATATAATTTTCGCAACGATATAAAAAAACAGCGTACCTCCGCACAATAATATTTGCCGGTAGAAGCAGCCGTTATATAAAAAACGATATTTCACCTCAAAAAATCATCTGTTTTTGCCGCGCGATTTTCGCCGAAATGCGCCTGTCGATAAATATCACCGATAACGCCTTACATCCGACTGATGGCATTTTTACAAAATATTGCGTACAAAAATCGGCTTATCCACAACGCAAGTCACTAAAAGTCTTATACGCTTACAAGATTTTGTTACAGATAATAGTTCGGCAAAATACCGATATACTCTCATAGTCTCAGTTGTCCGAGTACTTTAATATATTTACTGCCGCAAATTGCTTTGCAGTTGTTTTTTACTTTGTAAAATTTTCCGCACTCAAACACGGTATGCTCGCTCTGCGGCTTCTTTACCATTCTCCTTATAGCGCACGTAAGAGACAGAGCGGTAATCATGCCAAATATGACAATCATTACCATAGACACGTTTGCGACATACGCAAGGCACAGCATAAGCGCAGTCTTTACCGAATACGTATCGAGTAAAACGTGCAATACTTCTCGGACAAACAACATCGTTTCGCCCGAAAGTGAGGCAAGCAATATCGTACGAATTTGCTTAAAGAAGATGTAAAACGATAACAAAAACGTGAGTGCGAATATAGCTATCTTAAGGAAAATCAAATAAACTTTGTGCAGTTTTTTCAAATCTCTGCACGCCAAAAAAACGTCTTTTATAGCCTTCATCTTGGGCAAATAAGCAAGACCGAAAAAAAGTAAAATTATTAAGAGATAAACAATAAATATGCCGCCCATTTTTCCGTAAAAATCCTATATCAGCACGTTTTTCTGTAATGCCGCCAAATCTCCGCAGGTACAAAACCGCATAATTTTTTGCCGCATACACAATATATTATATCATTAAACAAAATGTTTGTCAATATTTTATCTGTATATAAAAACTCTTTTGTGTGCTTACTCATTTCGTAAAATCAAAACAAAGCAAATGCACGACGGCATTAGCGTCACGATGCAACGATAGATATCCGAGATTTTAGCCAAAAATACATAAGCTTTTTTGTAAGCAGAAATTTATACAATCAACTCTAAATAACTATGTTGTTTCTTAACCGCACAAATGTTTCGCAGATGTTTTCGATTGGCAAAATACTGCTCGTCATAGTTTATGCCTCCATAACTAAATCTACTCTATCGTATACTGTTTTTTTTTGATATTTCGTGGTGAATACTATGTAATATTGAAGTCTCCCTTTTATATGTAATAAACTCGCTTTGTCTTGCCTTGGGTCTTTCCCCTATTGGCTTTTTATTTTCTGTGATAGTCAGTCGCTCTTATCTTACCATAGGTGCATTTTTTGTCCATAGCACAAGTCTTTTATCCACTCATCGAGCGAGTATTTTTTGCCAACAAAAAAGCCGTCTCCTAATAACGGAAACGACTTTTTGTATTACTAATTTGTTTTAGCTCCGATTACTCGATAATCTTAGCTATAACGCCGGAACCAACGGTTCTGCCGCCTTCACGAATAGCGAAACGAAGACCTTGTTCTGCAGCAATGGGGTGGATAAGAGTAACGGTCATGGTTACGTTATCTCCGGGCATTACCATTTCAACTCCCTTCGGAAGTTCGATAGAACCGGTAACGTCGGTAGTTCTGAAATAGAACTGGGGACGATATCCGTTGAAGAACGGAGTATGACGGCCACCTTCTTCCTTCTTAAGAACGTAAACTTCGGAAGTGAACTTGGTGTGCGGGGTAATCGAACCCGGCTTAGCGATAACCTGTCCTCTTTCGATGTCTTTACGATCGATACCTCTGAGAAGGATACCTGCGTTGTCACCTGCCTGAGCAAAGTCAAGCGATTTACGGAACATTTCGATACCGGTTACAACGGAAGCCTTGGTCTCTCTGATACCAACGATTTCTACGGGGTCCTGAATCTTTACGGTACCACGCTCTACTCTACCGGTAGCAACGGTACCACGTCCGGTAATGGTGAATACGTCTTCGACAGGCATAAGGAAGGGCTTGTCGGTATCTCTTTCCGGAGCGGGAACGTACTTGTCTACAGCGTCCATAAGTTCGAAAATGCACTTGCATTCCGGACCGTCAACAACGCCTGCCTGAGCTGCTTCCAAAGCCTTAAGCGCCGAACCCTTGATAATCGGGGTTTCGTCTCCGGGGAAGCCGTACTCGGTAAGAAGATCTCTGATTTCCATCTCTACAAGGTCAAGAATTTCGGGATCGTCTACAAGGTCGGTCTTATTCATAAATACAACGATGCTGGGAACGCCTACCTGACGAGCAAGAAGAATGTGCTCTCTGGTCTGGGGCATTGCACCGTCGGTTGCAGCAACTACCAAGATTGCGCCGTCCATCTGAGCAGCGCCGGTGATCATGTTTTTAACGTAGTCGGCGTGGCCCGGGCAGTCTACGTGAGCGTAGTGACGGGTTTCGGTCTGATATTCTACGTGAGAGGTATTAATCGTAATACCTCTTGCCTTCTCTTCGGGTGCCTTATCGATCTGGTCGTAACGCATCTGCTCTGCAAGACCTTTTGCAGCCAAAGTGGTGGTGATAGCAGCAGTCAAAGTGGTCTTACCATGGTCAACGTGGCCGATGGTACCAATGTTAACGTGCGGCTTAGAACGGTCAAATTTAGCCTTAGCCATTTTAAATTTCCTCCAAATAAAACTTGATTTTTAATTTTGATTGAGAGATGCGGCAACACCGACCTCTCTATAATTATACAATAGATTTAAATTTTTAACAAACGTTTTTGAGTCGTTTTTGTTAAAATTTAGTCTTTCTTACCTCTTTCACCGATAATTTTCTCTGCAATATTGCGAGGAACTTCGGCATAGTGGTCGAACGTCATGGTGTAGTTACCTCTACCCTGCGTTCTCGAACGAAGGTCGGTAGCGTAACCGAACATTTCCGAAAGGGGTATTTCGGCTCTGATCATCTTGCTGCCGTTGATATCGTCGGTACCCATAAGCTGTCCTCTACGAGAAGAGATATTGCCCTGAACTGCTCCGAGATAATCTTCGGGAAGGCTTACTTCCACCTTCATGATAGGCTCCAAAATTACCGGCCTGCCCTTCTTCATACCGTCCTTAAATGCCATAGAGCCTGCGATCTGGAATGCCATTTCGGACGAGTCGACTTCGTGATAGCTACCGTCGTAAACAGTAACCTTAAAGTCAACGGTTTCGTAACCTGCGAGCACACCGCTAAGTCTTGCCTCTCTGATACCCTTATCGATAGCCGGGATATATTCCTTAGGAATAGATCCGCCAACGGTAGCGTCTTCGAATACGTAACCGCTGCCCGGCTCCAAAGGCTCCATCTTGATTTTACAATGACCGTACTGACCTTTACCGCCTGACTGACGAGCGTACTTGCCTTCTGCCTGTACGGCGTCTCGCAAAGTCTCTCTGTACGCAACCTGAGGCTTACCTATGTTAGCGTCTACCTTAAATTCGCGCTTCATACGATCGACGATAATGTCAAGGTGAAGTTCGCCCATACCGGCGATTATTGTCTGACCGGTTTCCTGATCTGTCCAGGTTTTAAAGGTCGGATCTTCTTCGGCAAGCTTAATAAGCGCCATAGTCATCTTTTCCTGATCGGCTTTGGTCTTGGGCTCGATAGCAACGTTTATAACCGGCTCGGGGAATTCCATGCTTTCCAAAACAATAGGATTCTTTTCGTCGCAAAGCGTATCGCCGGTAGTAGTATCTTTAAGTCCTACGAATGCGCAAATGTCGCCGGAATAAATCTTTTGAATTTCGGTACGGCTATTTGCATGCATCATAAGAATACGGCTGATTCTTTCTTTCTTTCCTTTGGTGGAGTTAAGAACATACGAACCGCTTTCGAGCGTACCGCTGTAACAACGGAAGAACGCAAGCTTACCCACGAACGGATCCGCCATAATCTTGAATGCAAGACCTGAAAACGGAGCTTCGTCGCTGGTTTCTCTCTCTTCTTCTTTGCCGTCAAGAGTAAGTCCCTTGATATGCGGAACGTCGAGCGGAGACGGCATGTAATCAACTACTGCGTCCAAAAGTTTTTGTACACCCTTGTTTTTGTAGCTGGAGCCGCAAATAACGGGGATGTACTTCATGGAAATAGTAAGCTTTCTAAGCGCAGTCTTTATCTCTTCTTCGGTAAAGTCTTCGCCTTCGGTCTCGAAATATCTCTCCATCAAAGCGTCGTCGCTCTCGGCTACAGCCTCAAGAATCTTGGCTCTATATTCTTTAGCCATATCTACGAGATCTGCCGGGATATCTGTCTCTTCCATGGTGGTACCGAGGTCGTCGGTATAGATGTCCGCTTTCATGGTGACGAGGTCTACCATACCTACGAACGTGTCAGCCTTACCTATGGGCAACTGAATAGCCAAGGGATTGGTTCCGAGACGAGTCTTCATCATGTCGATTACATTAAAGAAGTTTGCGCCCTGGAAGTCCATCTTATTAACGTATGCAATACGGGGAACGCCATACTTATCTGCCTGACGCCATACCGTTTCGGACTGGGGCTGAACGCCGCCTCTTGCGCAAAATACCGCTACGGCTCCGTCCAGTACCTTAAGCGAACGTTCTACTTCTACAGTGAAGTCAACGTGGCCCGGGGTATCTATAATGTTGATTCTCTTACCTTTCCACTGGGTGGTGGTAGCAGCCGAAGTAATGGTTATACCACGCTCCTGCTCCTGCGCCATCCAGTCCATGGTTGCGGCGCCTTCATGTACTTCGCCGATCTTATGAACCTTACCTGTGTAAAAAAGAATACGTTCGGTAGTAGTGGTCTTACCTGCGTCGATATGAGCCATTATACCGATGTTTCTGGTGTTTTCCAAACTAAACTGTCTGTCACTCATCTATTGATACCTCTCTGTTACCAGCGGTAGTGAGCAAACGCCTTGTTTGACTCAGCTACTCTGTGCATTTCTTCCTTACGCTTTACGGATGCGCCGGTGTTATTGTAAGCATCCATAAGCTCGCCTGCAAGTTTTTCTTTCATGGTTTTTTCGCTGCGATTACGAGCAAACGAAACAATCCATCTTATTGCAAGCGTTTGTCTACGTTCCGGTCTGATCTCGATGGGAACCTGATAGGTCGAACCGCCGACTCTGCGGGCTTTGGTTTCGAGCACGGGCATAACGTTTTCCATAGCCTTGGCAAAAACGTCCATGGGATCTGCGCCGAGTTTTTCTTTTATAATATCGAACGCTTCATAAACGATCGATTGAGCTGTTCCTTTCTTTCCGTCCTGCATAACCTGATTGGTAAGCTTGGCAACGACCTTGCTGCCGAACTTCGGATCGGGTAACACGTCACGATGAGGAACTCCGCTTCTTCTTGGCATAGTTAATTTCCTCCTTTAAATTTTTTCTTTTTTTCGATGGCGCTATTACTTGGATCTCTTAGCACCGTACTTCGAGCGGGCTTGCTTACGCTTTGCTACGCCTGCTGTATCAAGCGTGCCGCGAATGATGTGATATCTCACACCGGGCAAATCCTTCACTCTGCCGCCACGAATAAGCACGACGCTGTGTTCCTGCAAATTGTGTCCGATTCCCGGAATGTAAACAGTACCTTCCATCTTGTTTACAAGACGAACTCTGGCAATCTTACGAAGTGCCGAGTTAGGCTTCTTGGGCGTAGTGGTGGTAACCGAAAGACAAACACCTCTCTTTTGAGGATTGTTTTCGAGTATAGGACTAAGCGACTTATACTTTACCTGCTCTCTGCCCTTTCTGATCAACTGGTTAATCGTAGGCATTATTACTCTACCTCCTTTTTTAAGATAGTCTTGCCCGCCCCCGAAAAAATAGGTTAGGACAATCAAATGTGCGACTTATAAAAATTTCGCACAATAGTTATTCTACTACAACGGCGCAAGCAAAGTCAATCGTTTGCAAGTCAAAAACAAAAAAATATGCGTTTGCTTTTGTATAATCGCAACTGTGCAACGTGTAATGCAATATGGATATTCAATATTTATCTTGTTTCTACTCCGTTCGCTTCATAAAATACCTTTCTGCGATATTCCGCACGAATAGTATGCAATACCTGCAATTCCGTTTCGTATGCGCCAAACTTTTACCGACGCTATACCGACGCTATCTTGTTCTTTCTTTCATTTTAATATGTCCGATTGTGTTTTATCTCTTTTACCGGCAGGTCGTCCCGTTATAACAAAATCGGAGTTTTTGTTTTGTCCATCGGTTAATCTTTTTCCGCCGCTATAGCGTGGTTTTCGTTATACAAAACGACGTCCTTCAAAATAAAAGAACGCCGTTTTTCCATATCTATGAGACTATTAAATCATTGTTATAATCGGACTTTGGTAAATTCCGTTGCCGTTATATACGATTAAGGATAGAGGAATCAACCGCTACGCTTTACCTTCGATATCTTACACCGTCCGACATCCGTGTTTATCTCCCCATGCACCCGAAATTGTCCGCTCTCGACAAAATCAAGTTAACGATTCGTAAATTTTTACGCCCATACGCTTTATCCAACAGTCCGTCAACACGCAAAGCGCTACAAAAAACACCGCAAAAATGACACATAGCAGCCACGACGGAACAAATCCGAGAAAGATTCCTCCGAAAACTATCGCCAAATCGGAAACCGAACCGATCAATATAACTAAAAAAATGCTCATGCTTTGTTTGATGACTATAGTTTCGTTAGTATACTTAAGATTGGGGAATTTGAGGTTTAAGAACAGTCCAAGGCGAGAAAAAAACATAATGTTAGGAACTACGACCGCTGTGGCAAAAACCGTTTCCGTTACGCCGATTTTTAATGCGATGCCCACGCAAAGGCACGCAACAACCGCCGTAGATACCGTCAAAATATCCTGAACTTTTACCTTTGCGTTAAGTATATCGACCGTTGGCACGGGAAGCGACCTCGTCAGCCAATAACTCTTACCCTCCAAAGAAACGGAAACTGCGGTAATGCTCGTAGTATTCGAGGCAAATAATACTATACCGGCGACCACGACTCCCACGCTTAAATTTATATTTTCGGCAAGTTCTTTCATAAGCAGCGACAAATCGTCTGAAAATATAAATGCCACTACTCCGATAGCCACTTCGAACAATAACCCTATCCCGCAGTTAAGCATATAGTTTGCGTCGGAAGCAAATCTTTTAAATTCCTTACAAAGTAACGTGTTTTTGAGACTTTTCACTTTGTAATCTTTATCTCCTACCGATTTTGCCTTTGCCGTTGCCGTCGACGAGGTTGCGATCTTTAAAAAGCTCTTATTGAGAATAAAGTACACCAAAGCGAACACTGCCCCTATAACCGCTGCCGAAACGACAATACTTAAAATATCTCCGTCGGCGGCTTTACCCATTATATAAAATGGATATGCGTATAGCTTTATTCCGGACGCTATCGACTCGCCGTTAGCTACCAACCCGTTTATGATTTGCTCGCTCATTGCAAAAACGACGTAGTATATTGCAATAAACATTATTGAAATAAGTACGGTAAAAAAGCTTTTATTTTTTAGTTTTTGATTTATTTTCGCTACGACGTATCCTAAAATGCACGACAGTATGAGCACAAATACAGTTATAATCGCAAACACCGCTATCGACCCGATTACTCCCAAAAGCGTAGGCGAACCGAATACATAATAGGCTATCATAGCAGGCAAAAAAAACACTCCGCTGTAAAGAGCGCCCATTATATACACGCCGAAAAGTCTCGAAACGAGAATGAATTTTACGGGAATGGGCATAGAAAGCAACAAATCGTTATCTTTTGCCGAATACAGTGTTGCAAAAGTATTAAACACGCTACCGAACACGCCGAACAAAATCGCTGCTCCGCCCGTTACGGTAAAATAAATCCATCTGTAATCGGTCTGAGCAAACTGCACGCACAAAGCCATGCACGCAACGAAGAAGAACGCAGACAAAAGCAAAATCATTGCGACAAAAAATACAATATAGCCGACAATGGATTTCTTTGATTTCATTACGCCCGTTTTCCCGTTTACGAAAAACGCCCTGTTGATTTCGAGCAACTGTTTTTTTATAAGCGTTTTAAGCATTGGGAGCCTCCGATTCAAGGAACACGTTTTCCAGCGATTCGTCGCCTTTGACCTCTTCCATTGTCCCAGATTTTATAAGCTTACCACCCTTAATTATAGCTATCTTGTCACACAGTTTTTCCGCCGTTTCCAAAACGTGCGTCGAGAAAAATATCGCTCCGCCCTCGCTGCACTTTTCTCTCATCATTTGCTTTAGAAGATGCGAAGCCTTAGGATCCAATCCGACAAACGGTTCGTCCATAATTACAAGCTGAGGCTGATGAATCCATGCCGAAATTATTGCAAGCTTTTGCTTCATTCCGTGCGAATACGAAGATATGACGCCGCCTAAGTCTTTTGTTATTTCAAAAGCTGCCGAATACTTCGCAATCCGCTGTATTCTATCCGACTTACTCACTCCGAAAATGTCGGCAACAAAGTTAAGATATGCTATTCCCGTCATAAATTCATACAAATCGGGATTGTCCGGGATATAAGCTATCCGACGCTTACACTCCGTAGGTTGTTCTTTTACGGATATTCCGTCTATCTTTATATCTCCGTCGTCAAACGCAAGTATGCCTGCGACCGCCTTTATCGTGGTCGTCTTGCCTGCCCCGTTATGTCCTATAAAGCCGTAAATTTCGCCTTTTTCTATCGTAAGCGACAAATCGTCCACTGCCGTTTTTTCGCCGTATTTTTTTGTAAGATGTTCTATTTTCAGCATAATCGTTTACACCTCGCCGTTAAAAATCCATTGTTGTATAACGTATGTTATATTATACCGTATTTGTTGTCCATTGTCAACAAACTTATAACAAAACGACAAAGTTTACAAAAAAAATGTTACGGCGAAATTTGTTCTTCCGCCGTAACCGATAAAATCGAATATCTTATATTGTCCGCTATGGAAATCGAATCGACTTACTCCGATGCCTTAACCAGGCTATAACTTTTAAAGCCGTCGCTAAGTTCCATTCCTTCGTCAGTAAGATGCAAAATATAAAGCCCTGCGTCGCCGCCCAAAACGGCATACTTGCCCAAGCTAAAGAATTTTACGGATCCGCTCTTGCTTTCTACCGTTGCAGATGCCGACTTTTCGGAAATTTGCACTTCGCAACCGCCACCGATCCACTTACCGTAAAAGTCGCCTGCAACGCCCTCTGAAAAATCGTCGAGGAGCGTGCCGTTGTACTTAGCTTTTTCGGTATCAGAAAAAGTTTGAATTTCCGTGTCGCCTATACCAAACTCGCCGGTTACGGTAACGCCTTGGGCCCTAAATTCGATTTTTGCGCTATTCGCCGTAAGCCCATCCGAAATCATATCGAGTTTTAACACGAACGCTTCCACAGCAACTCCTTGCTCTTCCCCACCCGGATAATCAACGGTTATTATATAATGTCCGTCGTCATCGTAACAAGAACCGCTTATATATTCGGTATACTCGGATATGTTAAAATCGACGTAAGAAAGTGCGGTACTTATCAACAGATTTACGTTATCTCTCGAATTTACGTTACCGGAAGTTCCGCCTACGCTCGGCAATTGTTCGGAATCATATTCGACGTTTCCGTTTTGCGTTTTACTTACATAAAAGACAGATTTATCCACAAAAACGGAATACTTAACTTGTTTTTTATCGAATATCGGCGAAGAAAAGCTCATTGGAGCAACGCCGCCGCCTTTCGACGCAGCCTTAGGCGCAGAGATTGTAATATCCGCATACGCATTAAGCATAACGTTAGCGTTGTCTCTTGCATCTATTTTTGCATCCAGCGCAGCGGCTATAGTGCGACTGTCCTGTGAGACTGCAATGTCTAATTTTATCTTAGCGCCCTTTTTTCCGAGATAATTATCGTAATTCGTAACGTCGTTATAAAGCGTAATTATTTCGGCGTTAGCCATATCTCTGTACTCTATTTGCGGGGGATCTTCTTCACATGCGCAAAGACATATCGAACCAACCAAAACCGACATAAGCATCAAAGCAAACAATTTAGATTTCATTCCTAAGGCACCTCCTTTAAAAGTCTACCATACCTAAAAAATATTGTCAATAACTTTGCTGACAAAAAGCCGCTTCGATTAACTCGAAACGGCTTTGCTTGATTAACCGTAATACAAATATTTTGTATCCTTTTCAGTTATTTTATTTATCGTTTTGTTTTTCTTTTGCTTCGGTCGCCGTCAACGTTTCCCTTATAGTCGAGCAAAGGGTAGCCACGTTTTGCAATTCGCTGGGAACGATAAGTTTTGTGCTTTTTCCGTCCGCAAGCGTCTTAAGCGCTTCGTAACCCTGCAACGTGATATAAGCTGCGTCCGGCTTTGCGTCCACGATAAGTTTTATCGCTTCCTGCTGACCTTGCGCCTCAATGATAAGCGCCTGTTTTTTAGCTTCGGCTCTAAGTATTTCCGCCTCTTTCTGCGCCTCCGCTCTGAGAATCTCGCTGTCTCTCTCGCCTTCCGCCTTAAGAATAGCGCTGCGCTTTTCGCCTTCTGCCAAAAGTATGGTCTCACGTCTTTCTCGCTCCGCCTTCATCTGCTTTTCCATGGCTTCTCGTATAGCCCTCGGCGGATCGATGTTTTTAAGTTCCACTCTGTTGATTTTGATACCCCACGGATCGGTCGCTTCGTCCAAAATCGCTCTCATTTTGCTGTTTACAGTGTCCCTGCTTGTGAGCGTTTCGTCGAGTTCCATTTCACCGATAATGTTACGAAGCGTTGTCGCCGTAAGGTTTTCTATAGCGGAAATAGGTCTTTCCACGCCGTAGCAATAAAGTTTCGGATCGGTAATCTGATAATACACTACGGTATCTATCTGCATTGTTACGTTATCCTTGGTTATTATGGGCTGAGGCGGGAAATCCGCAACTTTTTCCTTAACACTGATAATGGGTCTTGCCCTATCGATAAACGGGAAAATGACGTTGATACCGGTCGAAAGCGTACGATGGTATCTACCGAATCTTTCGATAACCACGGCGGTTCCCTGTCTTACCACCCTTATGGACGTAACCAAAATTATAAAAAAGATTACTACCACTGCCACCAAAGCAATTATGCCCACTGTGCTGCCTGCCGAACTGATTAAACTCATTGTTTTATCTCCTTTACTATTAATTTATTCCCCGATATGCTCACTACCTGCACGTATGCGCCTGCGCTTATCGGGGTTTCGCTCGTCGCCGTCCATACAACGTCGCCGAATTTTACGCTGCCGTTATTGTCCTCGGTAATATCTCCGATTAGTTTTGCTTTCTTGCCGATTAATGCGTCCGTATTTGTCTTTACGTCTTTTTTAAGCATTTTCATAGCAAGCGGTCTGAACGCTATCAAAAACGCAAAACTTACGACGGTAACCGCAAGAATCTGCCAAACAATGCTTACGTCCAAAAGCGCAAGCACAATTCCCGCCACAGAACCGGGCACAAACCAAATGCTTACGAATTCGGTTGTGATAAATTCGATGAGAAGAGATGCTGCAATCACTCCCAACCATAGCCACAAAAACTGCATTTGCCCTCCTGACAGACATAATCGAATGCGGCAAATAAATCCGCTTCCGCCCTTGCCTTATATGATACCATACGCAAAAAAAGATGTCAAGCGCAAAATCGAATTATAAGTAGACTTTTTCTACCGTTATTTTACCTAAATTAAGCCAAAAAGTTACCGATTTTTCTAATCGTTATTATTTTCTTTTGATGAAAGTTCGTTTTCTATCTCATTTCGTTGACCTATCGCCCCACATAATGCTAAAATAACTCAGGAGGTATTTATGAAAAAGATTAACGCTACAATAAAATTCGACGACGGAGAAATACGGCTAGAACTATATCCCGAAGTTGCTCCGATTACGGTAGAAAATTTTGTAAAACTTGCAAAAGAGAATTTCTATAACGGACTGTGTTTTCATAGAGTTATTCCCGGTTTTATGATTCAAGGCGGAGGCTTTGAATTTAACGAAGGGCTCAATCAAAAAAACGCCCCTACGATAAAGGGCGAATTCAGAGAAAATGGCATAAACAACGACATAAGTCACCAATCCGGAGTTATATCCATGGCTCGTACTAACGTAAAAGACTCCGCTTCCAGCCAATTTTTTATATGTGTAGACGACTGTTCGTATCTCGACGGACAATACGCCGCATTCGGTCAGGTAAGAGACAAAGAATCGTTAGACAAAGCGATAGCTATCAGCAAAACGCCGACAGGCAAATGGATGTACTACGACGATGTCCCCACAACTCCGGTTGTAATAAAGGAAGTTATAATCGAAGATTAACATCTGACATAACAGGTATATAATACGACGTAATAAGTAAAATGCGAAGGGAATCGTCTAAATCGTTTCCTTCGCATTTTTTACAATAATTATGTTAGTGATCCCATTCGCCACACCTATTATCGAAGCATTTTCGCCGATGAGAACCCGACCGCATTGCAACTTTGTTGCTGCCTAGCAAACGCTCGAAGTTATATCGAGTATATTGCGAGTGGCTTTTGTCGCCGCATATAACGATTAGAAAGATGAAATCCATTCGTAATTGAGTTTTTGTAACCTGTATAAAATTACCTTATAAATCTTCTGACCGCCGCTTCGTTATAATTTTGCGTATCGAGCAAAACGAACACGTCCACGCTTTTAAATTCGTTATCGGTAAACGCCGTATCCGAAACTTTTGAACCGAACATAAGGTAAGTCCTCAGCAGCGGAGGCAACATCCTCGACATTTCTTTTTCGTTATAATTGCTCGTGTCGATTTGTTCTATTTGCTCGTCGTCCAATGACGTTACCATCAGGGCTTCGTCGATACCGTGTCTTTGCGCCAAAAAAGATAACTCTTTGACGTATTTACTTTTGTCCGTACCGAAAAAACTTGCGTCGCCTAAAATAAATCGAAACTTGTTGTCGATTACATAGTTTAGCATGCCCTTTACGAGCAGCATTACTACCGCTCCGTCTCGGTAGTCTTTATGTACTATGGCTCTGCTTACTTCGCAAATTTTGTCGCCGGTCGCTCTTATTTTATCTATATTAAACTCCGACTCGCAAACGAGTTTCATGCCGCTCGGCAGATCTGCGGGATCCGTAAGACGATAAGACGCTATAACTTCATCTTTTTCGACGTCCTTCACTATAAGCAGTTTTGCATAATCGTCATACTCCGATTTGTCCAATCCTTCGGACTCAGAAAGCTCGTTATTAAATTCCCTCAACATCTCCTTATATCTCAGCCTATACGTCTGTTCTTTTTCTGTCTGCGTATCGGCAATCTTTACTATAAATTTAGAAAAATCCATAATCACCTACTCTTCATTAGTTTTACTTTCGACTTGAGCTTCTCGCTCCTTAAGAATCTGGCTGAACAAATACCACTTAACGCACTCTCTTCCGTCCTCGGGTACGAAATACCAAATTTCATCGCCTTCATACAATTCGAAGTCCTCTCCGGCTCCGAACAATATGCGATATATTTGCTTTAACGGAAATTGTTTTACTATTTCTCTTTCTCCGTCAATGCCCTCGTACGTAAGTCCGGCTGCATCCAATGTACATTGTCCGTAACCGGTCTTTTCGAGCATGCTTTTACCGTCTTTGCACGAGTGAAAAAGCGTAACGGAAGCACTTAAGGAAACCTCTTCACGCAAACAACGTTTTTCATAGGCATACCAGTCCTTTATTGTAGAAAACTCACAATCGAAACGATATCTGTCATCAAGGGTATATTCCCTTCCGCAACAATTGCACTTCAGCTTTTTGCCCTTTGACGACATGTCCTCGCCTTCGCACGCCGGGCATTTGTACAATACGTTATGCAAACCCTCTGCGAGTTTTCCTTTGTACCTGATTTTGGGATGAGCCTGCAACCACTCGTAATCGTCGTAGTACATTGCTGCGTTTACTCTTTCCGTAAGCTCTTCTATTGGTATAGAATTCGCCTCGCCTGCCTTGAACAGCTCGGTTAAATTACATTCCACGAATCCGCCCCTTCGCATCTTCTTCGCCCACTTCGGTAATTTAAAATAGTTACCGTTGATTCTAAGCACATATACCGGCAAATTAAGTTTTTGAATAAATTTGTAAGTTACGTCCTGTATCTCTTCAAATTGCCCTACCGTACTTAACCTCGCTTCCGGCATCATTACAAGCACTTCGTTATAGCCTATTACTCTAAAACAGTTTTTAACCGTTTCAAGGTCGGGCGTAAATATGCTTTTGGGTATACATCCTGCGTCTTTAATAAATTTACCCAAGCTTTTTTTATAAAAATACATTCTGTTTGTAATAAAGTGCGGCTTATCCTTTTTAGTGACGGCAGCGGCATAAAAGAAATCTACGAACGAACCGTGCGTAACCAAAACGAGCGACGGCTTTTCCAATTTTTTCACGCCATTGTTTATGCGCACTTTTATGCGGCAATTGTACCAAAACGTAATTGCGCAGATTACTCTTCTTACAAAAAAGTTGCTTCCTTTTCTTACAACCGTTTTTGACGAATACTCCTTATCCATGGCCACTCGCTTATTTACGTACGCAAAAATCTTTTTGCGGTTTACGTACATTATTACAATAAGAACGACTATGGAAACGAAAACAATCAGCGACGTCACCCAACTTGCTACCATTGTCATTCTTCCTAACATTATCCCGATAATGATAGACGGAATGGATCCGAAAGTCGTAAGTGCCATATATCGAGGATATTTTGTCTTAAGCGTTGCGGTAAAAAAACAGATTAAGCCGTACGGTATTGCCGGCAAAAAGTACAGTATAAACACAAATGCGGCTACTCGTTTGGAATGACGAGCCTTCTCGAAGTCTATATCTAGCTTCTTTTGAAAGTATTTACCTAATTTGTCCCCGTAAATTTTGTAAAGCGCATAGATAATGGAATTGCCTAGAATGACGCCGCCCAAGCATATTAAAAACCCATTCAATGCCCCGTAAATCATCCCCGAAAGCACTTGAACGGGTTCCGCAGGCATAAAAGGTAAAATAACCTGAAAAACCGTAAGAATTACTATAACAATAACCCCGCGATAACCGAATCCGTTAAATTCGTCCCTGTCGATTTCTCCGTTAATTATCTTTTTGAGAATTTCTGCATTTTCGCCCGAAAACAAGAATAAGAGCAGTCCGGCGATAATTGCCAAAAAAGCAACGAATATTAAAATTTTCTTTAATTTACTTTTCATTAAACAATTCCGCTATCAAAAACATAATTCATATTATATCTTATTAACTGATAAAATGCAAGGAAATTTTTGCAAATTTTGTAGCTTTTGAGGGTTTTCACAATATATATTATTGCATTTACTTACTCTTCTTATTAAAATGCGTCTATATTTATTGTTTTGCGTCATAACGTAAAGTCAATTACGGCTTTCGTTTTCTTTCTCTGCACACAATGAACGAGATGAATTGTCAAACTAAGTACAACACTTAGAAAGAAAAAAGTCCGAAGCCTATCGGCTACGGACTTTACCGTTAAATCAGAAACGTGACTAATATGTACAATAATTATTCCTCGGATTCCTCGGACGCAGCAGCCGCCTGTCTTGCTCTTTCTCTGCGTTTTTGGCGAGCTTGTTCTTTTTTGTACTCCTTTTCTTCCTCTATTGCTCTAACTGCAATATTGATGGTATCTTTTGCAATCTGAAGCTTTTCTTCGTCTACAACTTTGAGCGTAATGGGAGCTTGCTTGATAGCAACCTTATTATCGTTTACGTAGTTACGGAAATCGAAGTTAGGTATAACGAATTCGCAAACCACAAGTCCTCTCTTGATAAGCATTCTGACAAGGCTGTTTTTACCGACCTTGTACTCTTCGTAACGAGCGTTCTTGTAACGCTTGCTCTTCTCGATGCTTGCCGCATGCTTAACAATCTCATCGTAATAATTTTTGTATTCGCCGGGCAAAGCCAAATATCTTTCGTCGATGGTTTCTCTGGTCGCCGAGAACGCAACGTTGCCTTCGGGTGATTCCGTCGCTTTAACGACTTCCGCTTCTTCTGCGTCAGGTTCGGTTGCAACGTCTTCTGCTACGCAACGTTCAGTTGCCGTAGTTTCTGCGCAAGCATAAGCTTTTTCTTTGCCGACATAAGCCTTTACCGCTTCTTCAACTACTTTCTTGTATTCACACTCGTCGCAATTTACTACCTTATCGCAACTATCGCAATCGGGTATCTTCTCGCAGTGGTCGCAATCTGCTTTAGCTGCAGCCTTACGCTCCTTGCTTTCTCTTACGACGGTCATTGTAACGATAACTGTCGAGCCGATGCCGATAATACTTGCCAGCACCATGAAAATAATCAATACGGCTTCCATAAAACGCACCTCTCCAATTCATATTTTTTATTACGTCTGTCGGTTTTGCGCACACACGCATACCTAAAGACACTACAATTATAACTTAAGTAAAAGAAAAAATCAACAGTTTTTTGTAAGAAAAATTGTAATTTTAAAGTTTTTTCGAAAAAATTATTTATTTTAGAGTTTTTATCAGCTATTTCTTCAGCTATTTCTTGCGTTTCTCATATCTCGAAAAAGACAAACGCATCCGAAATTCGCTGCATTGCTTCTCTCGGATGCGTAGTTTATATTTATCTGTATTCAAAGATTACGAAATTTATTCTTCGACGACTTCTTCGTCTTCTTTTTCTTCCTCGGGCGCAAATTCTATCCTTACTTCGGATACCTTTCGCTCATCTGCTTTCATTACCGTAAACTTAAGTCCGTTGTACACAAAACTTTCGCCGGGCATCGGTATTCGACCGAGCTGTTCGGATGCAAAACCGCCTACCGTTGTGGAATCGAACTGTTCTTCGTCGCTCGGTTCCTTACCCATCGTTTCGAACAACTCCGACAAATTCTCCGTACCGCTCGCAATGTAAGCGTCGCCGTCACGTCTGATAAGTTCTTCGATTTCGTCATGTTCGTCGTAGATTTCGCCTACAAGCTCTTCTATAATGTCTTCCATTGTAATTATGCCGGCAGTGCCACCAAACTCGTCAACGACTATAGCCATATGCGTTTTTGCCTTTTGCAAAAGTCTGAGAGCTGCGCTAACCTTCATATTTCCGGTTACGCAAACGCTGCTCTGTATAATATTCTTTATATCGTTGCCGCCATTATTGTACAATTCGTAAAAGTCCTTGATGTGAATCACGCCTATTACCGAATCTATGGTTTCTTTATATACCGGCAATCTCGAATACCCGTTTTGCTTGAACACATCGGCTATCTCGTCCATCGTATAATTGTCTTCGATAGCAATGACTTTTACTCTCGGAACCATAATGTCGTAAACTTCCACGTCGTTGAATTCTATCGCCGACTGTATAAGCTCCGATTCGTGCGCATCTATACCGCCTTCGTTTTCAGCCTCTTCGACCATTGTTATCAACTCATCCTCTGTATATGTCGAAGAGTTCGCAGGTTTAAATATTTTTTTTACAAGCGTAAGTAACCAACCGAGAGGATAAAACACTATGTAAAAGAAGTTTATAGTGCCGCAAAACGTCATCGCCAAACTTTCCGCACGTTCTTTAGCGTATGCCTTGGGCGTTACCTCGCCGAAAAGCAAAACCACTAACGTCATAACTATAGTGGAAACAAGCGGTGCGATGTCTTCTTTGCCTGTAAGCACAGATACGAAAAGTACGGTCGCTATAGAAGAAGCCGTAATGTTTACGATGTTATTTCCTATAAGTATCGAAGTCAATACTTTGTCGTACTTTTCGAGCAACGCTAGCACTTTAGTCGCTTTTTTCGCCCTCTTGGGGTCGTTGGCTTCGATGCTTTTAAGTTTTATCTTATTGCTCGAAGTAAGGGCGGTTTCCGTTGCGGAAAAGTACGCAGAAAAAGCCAGCAACACAACAAGCACGGGAATAATCCAATATTTGTTTGTCGCTGACGAAATGAGAACGCTTATACACCGACTACTAGGGTCCATATAAGTTTTTATTTAACCTACCTTTTTAATTAGTATCACTATATATAACATATCGCAACTTAAAAATCAACTGTTTTATACAAAGTTTTATTTTGACGAACGTCTTTTTAATGCAAAAGATAGGATTTTAGCATGATCAAACGCAAGTTCTTTATCACATGTAGAATTATTTATATCCACATCTTCGCCATTCATAACCATGTCTATCCTACTTTTGACGTTGCCGACGCTCAGCACGTTACCGTCGAGACTGCACGGCAAGAAGCAAGCAGACTCGGCATCGTCGCTGCCGAAAGGCTCTCCTTCTGCATTTGCGGTAAAAACTACAGTAGTAATCCAGCCCCTCGGATCCCGCAGCGGTGTAGACACAAAGCATAGTTGTCTAAGATTTGTTGCGATAAGCCCCGTTTCTTCTTTTAGCTCTCTCGCCGCAGTTTGTTCTGCACTCTCTCCCTTCTCCATAAAGCCGCCGGGGAGCGCCCACTTCCCTTTATCGGGGAAGTTTTTGCGCTTTACCATTAACACTTTGTCGCCACTGAAAACTACCGTATCCGCAGTCACCGACGGGCGATCGTATTTAGTCAAATCATACTTTTTGAGAAATTCTTCCTCACTCGACTGCATTATCATCCTTCCTTATTATATTGTTATTTTCGTTATTATATTGTTATTTTCGTTTTTTGCTCGAACTTTTGCCGCCGTTCGATTTTTTACTGCTCCTATTCCCTTTTTGGGAATAACCCGATTTGTTCGAACTGCCGCTTATCGCTTTCACTATTTTTTTACGTTTACGCTTCGACAGGCTTGCAAAAACAATGATTATAAGCAAAACTACGAGAATAACAGCTATAACCACTGTAATCTTGGTAACGGAATCTTGTTTGTTAAACCATTCCACCGCCATACTTACAATCGAATTGCTGGATGCGCTCGACGATCCGTTCCCCGAGGCAGAGCCTCCTGCAACATCGCCGTACTTAAGTACGTAACTGCCGTTCTCGTTCTTTACGGTTATTACTATGTCCTGTTTTGTTGCCTCTACGTTGCCGTCTTTATCTTTAACGACATTACCGTTTTCGTCTTTAACGGGTTTTTCGGTATACAAAATTCTGTCCTCCGAAAAACCGAACTTTTTTAACCTGTCGAGAGTCTCTTGGTGCGGATGATTGTATTTATTACCCGCTCCTGCGCTTACTATCGCAAAAACTTTACTACGGTCGCTGTTTTTAGTAACAATATTCAAATATGCTTCGGACGTACTCGTCTTACTGCCGTGATGACCGAGTTTTATTACGTCGGCGCCGAAATCTTTAAAAATCGCATACCTGCCTATACCTTGAGTTGCCGCATTTACGAATTCTTCTTCGTTTTCCTTCTCTGCATCTCCGGTAAGCACGATATTCTTGCCTTGATAGGAAAGTACGATTATCGAAGAATAGTTGTTGTTATCCGAGTAATACGGACTCAACGGCGAATAAAAATTAAACTCGTATTTTTTATAAATATCTTCTCCGTCGTACTTAATACAATTTTGAGTATCGCTGTACGGATTGGTTACGATAACGTTTTCACTTTTTTCGTACGCCAGCTTAAGCATGTTTCGATAGGTCGCAGTATCTTTTTCACCTACTTTATTCCCCCAAAACCCGCTGTCGCCCGTACTCAAAGACGCCGGATCGGCATATGTATCGTCCTTTTTGTTTATCGCTTTTTGATTAGGACGATATGTCGTTTTTACGTCATAGTTATTGTAAACGACTTCAAACGAACCTATATGGTCGCTGTCGGAATGCGTCATAATAGCATAATCGAACACGACTTTTCCTTCATTCACTCTCTTAATATTGTCGTCTACGTAAGTTTTAATTTTATTTTTAACATAACTTTTGTTATCCCCGGCGTCTATAATCATATTTTTGCCGTCCGGAAACTCAATAATGCAACAATCGCCCTGCCCGACATCCAAAAAGTGAACTCTGAGTTCGGGAAAATCTTCGGCATAAGAAAATTGCGTCGAGCAAAGCGACGCAACCGAAACAATTATCGATACCGCTAACAAAAAAGCGGCTAATAAACGCTTTGATTTCATATAAATAACGCTTTTATCTCCTCTATTTTTTGAATCGTCGTTTCGTACCCTCTACGCATCATTTCTTCGTATCCGTCTTTTTTCGCAGACGAATACTCGGCTGTATCTACCGAAATCACGACGTCCGAAAGTCGAAGTCCGTCCACCGAAGTGTGTGCGCTCATTATCGAAAACATCCCCTTAAGCACGTCTATCGTCCCCAACTCGTTTGTTCCGCCGCCTCTCGTAGGATTAACGTCCACGGTAACGACTTTATCCGCTCCGAACATTCGGCAAACCGATGCCGGTATATTATTGAGTACGCCGCCGTCTATAAGGTGCATATCGCCTATTACGAGCGGTTTAAAGATTAATGGCACGCAGCAAGAAGCGCTTACCGCTTCTTTTACCGGCCCTTTGTCAAATATGATTTGCTTACCGCTGACGAGATCGACGGAAACGCAGTAAAACGGTCTAAGCATGTCTTCTATGTACATATTGCCCATTCTTCGTGTAAAAATCTCTCCGATATTAAGCGGATCGGATGGTATAAACATGCTGTTCGGCTTAACGTCCTTAAGATTTATCTCGTGCGAATACGCCGCAAGTTGATTGGGCGAAATTCCGGCGCAATAAAATGCGCCGACAAGACTGCCTGCGCTCGTTCCGGCGCACAAATCGAACTCTATCCCGTTCTCTTCGAAAGCTTTGAGTGCGCCTATATGAGCAAAACCTCTTGCTCCGCCGCCGCCCAAACACAACGCCACTTTGTTTTTCTTTGTCAATGCGGGAACGCTGTCGACGGCTTTCTTTTTCTTCCTTCTGAATATATCGGGAAAACGCATGGGTTATTCTCCGACGACAACTACCTTCAGTGTAGCCTGAACTTCGGCGTACGGCTTAATTATTACAGTATGACTTCCGACTGTCTTGATGGGCTCGGGCAACACGATTTTCTTTTTGTCTATCGATATTCCCTGACTAGCCAAAGCGTCTGCTATCGATTGAGTGTTGAGTGCGCCGAAAATTTTGCCGGTTTCCGACACTTTAAGCTTTACCGTAACTGTGGAACCGTTAAGTTTTTCGGCAAGTTTTACCGCCTCCGCTTTTTCCACCGCCTTTCTGTGAGCTTCCGCCTCGTTGGATATCTTTAAACTGTTAAGGTTAACGCTTGTAGCTTCTTTTGCAAAACCGTTTTTAATCAAATAGTTGCGAGCATATCCGTCGCTTACGTCTATAACGTCGCCCTTCTTACCCTGCGCTTTTACATCTTGAGTTAAAATAACCTTCATGATACTCACCCTCCTCCCTATACATTCTACCAAAAAAAATTGTTGTTGTCAATAAGTTTTATAATGCGTTTTCGTTGCCGCACCGTATCGACTTTAAGCACGAAAAAAGCAACATACAAGACTCCATTTATAATTGTAATTTATTTTATCGATTAAAAAATAGGTATCCATTCGACATTCTTAACTCATATTTGCGCAAAGCACGTTAGCGGCAGCTTATGTCAAATTATTATTTACTTGACACACACAGATAAGTCGTGATATATTATTTTTAGATTATAGGCGCATTACGTTCGCCTTACGGAGATACATATGCAATATAAAAAATTACTAACCATTCAGGACATATCCTGCGTAGGACAATGTTCTCTTACCGTCGCTTTGCCTATTCTTTCGGCTTGCGGCGTAGAAACGTGCATTTTGCCGTCGGCGGTATTATCCACCCACACTTCCGGATTCAAAAATTATACTTTCAGAGACCTAACGGAAGACATGCCGCTTATAAAAAAGCATTGGATTTCCGAGGGCATTACTTTTGATGCGATATACACAGGTTACCTCGGCAGCGCAAAACAAATAGACTATGTTAAAGACTTTATAAAGGAAACCCTCAATCCGGGCGGCATTACCGTTATCGATCCCGCCATGGCAGACTGCGGCAAACTTTATCCGGGATTCGATCTCGATTTCGTGCAAAAGATGAAATCTCTGTGCGAAAACGCTGACTACCTTGTCCCAAACATAACGGAAGCATGTCTGCTTACAGGGATACCGTATTGCGAAAATTACGACGAAAGTTATATAACCGAAATTTGTGCGGCACTTGCCTCGCTCGGCGCAAAAACCATAGTTTTGACCGGAGTAAGCTACGATCCGTCATTTACCGGAGTAGTCGTTTATGACGGAAAGATACGATATTATAAACATAAACGAATAAACAGAGGTTGCCACGGCACCGGCGACGTATACGCATCTGCATTTACGGGAGCTTTGCTTAACGGCATAAATCCTTTCGACGCTGCTCGAATCGCTGCTAACTACACCGTTCGTTGTATCGAAAACACAATTACCGACACAACACACTGGTACGGAGTAAAATTTGAAACGGCTTTATCCTCCCTTATCGAAGAAATAAAATCGGAAGGCAAGTAACATATCGTTTGTCCTCCCTTTTTTGAAGTAAAATCGTAAAACGTAACATACGCCGCAAAAAACGGAGGCTACGCATTGTACTGCCGGCAGCGCAACAACCGATAAAAGCAACCGGTTGCAAACAATCGACAATAAGCCGATTCGAGAATCCATAATAAAGAAAAACGCCCACCCGCTGAAATGCACCCCAGAAGTTGGACAGGAAAATAACTAAATTGCTTGCAAGTGAGTTCGGTACTGTACCGGACTCAT
>ERZ1106939.287-NODE-287-length-45732-cov-7.648029_pt1 | contig 45732 bp, 28 predicted proteins | sample MGYA00403669_ERZ1106939 | MGnify/ENA primary metagenome ERZ1106939 (study PRJEB35170, sample SAMEA104062447) | human gut metagenome | biome: human gut; feature: human-associated habitat; material: faeces | place: Denmark | collected 2012-09-28 ...
AAAATAGAAGTTAATGAAGATATTGTCGAAATTATATATAATAATAAATTTTCTAAAGAAGAAAAATTATATAACATAAATAATAAAATTAATATAAAAGTTGACGGGTATATTTCTATTGTTATGAAACAATGTCACACTTATGCCAGATAATTATTTAATAATAAGGGATATTAATAATAGAGTTAATCATATTGCTTTGATGAATATTGGTTTTGTTCAAAATCAATGTTGTGAAACAAAGAATATGATTATTCCTGTTTTAATACATTGTATAGAAAATAGTCAATTATTTACAGAAGAACAATTATATAATCTTACTAATATTATTAATAGTTTAAATATAAATTGTGTATGAGTGATATTAATTATGTTTATTTGACTATTCCACAAGATTATATTTGTATATATCATAAACTACTTATTTTAATGTCTAATATAGGCAGAGAAATAATTAATGATTGTTCTGCTACCTGTAAAGGTAATAATAAAATTATAATTGATTGTTGGAATACTTTTCAGTCTGCAATAGCTTGTAAAGCATTAAAAAAGGATAAAGAAGCTGATTTACTAATAAAATATATTACTTCTCAAATTGATAAACTCTATACTGGAGGTGATTATGTTCAACAAGATGTTTTTGTTTATTTGGACAATAATTATCTTAAAGCAAGAGTAAGTTGTGAAAATAATATTCCTAAAGTAGATGTTGATGTTGATAGCGGATATTTACAAGTTATTGAAGATTCTAATACTAAAGAGTTTGTACTAAAAGATGAAGATTTAATTGTTAAAGATAAATGATATGGTTACTAATGAGAGGAATATAGGAAAAGTAAGTATTAGTTGTGATGGTGTATGGGATATTAGAAAGGATTATGATAAACTTTGTTTAGTTACTGATGGTTCTTATAATTATATATCTCGTAAACAAGTTCCAAATGGTACTGATATTACTAATGAAGAATATTGGCAAAAATTATATAGTGTTATTTCTACTAACGGTTTTTATCGTATTCCGGGCAATATTGAAAATATAAATATTAATACTAATCCTGAAGGTCTTGAAATAGTTTTAGGAAATTATTTGGATTTAAAACGTGCTGTTTTAAGTAATAATATTGTTCTTACAAAAACTTCAATTCTTAATGTTATTATTGGTGGTATTGATGGTTTAAGTGTTCTTATTGAGTATATGTATTTTGGAGAAGATAAAATTTCTAAATATCAATATTTTTTACGAGTTGACAAATATTATAAATGGAAACAAGTTTCTTCCATACAAGAACAAATATTTTTAAAAATAGATGTTGTTCTTGACGATACTTCTAATAATGCTATTGCCAATAAACCAGTTGCTTCAATAATTAAAAAGATTATTAATTGGCATTAAATTATTAATTATCATTTAAAATATCAAAGTAATGAAATACGACGATTTGCAAAGTAAAATTCTTACAGAATTTACAGGTATATTGTTTAGAGGTCTTAAAGCAAGTTATAAACCTGCTGTTGATCATTTAGATAAACTTTATTTTGCTACTGATACTCACGAGCTTTTAGTTAATGGTACTTCTTATTCTGGTGGTGTAAGCGCTGTTAGTATTGAAGGAACTACTCTTAAAATTACTATGGTTAACGGTTCAAGTAAAACTGTCAATTTAGCTGAAATACTTAAATATAAATCTGCTTTAGCTGACGATATTGCTACTGTTAATGCTCTTGGAGGTATTCCTGCTGGAACAACTGTAGCTCAACTTAAAAATAAAACTTTTTCTCAGCTTTTTGATGAACTTATATTTCCTACTGTTAATCCTACATTTGAGAATCCTATTGCTTATTTAATGTTGAAGAGTACTTCTACTACTCCTACAATTCAAGAAGTTGGTACTACAGGTGCTTCTGTTCCTATTTTTGAAAGTTTTAATGCAAGATATGATCCCGGTGCTATTAAAATAGCTGGAGTTAAAAAACAAAATCGAGGTGGTGATCTCCTACCTACTGAATCATTTATTTATATTAATAATAATCCTACTGTCAAAAAGTTTCCTATAGAAATTCCTGAAGGTAGTACAGTTTATAAATATAGAGCAGCTTATGTTCAAGGTCCTCAACCTTTAGATAGTAAAGGTAATAACTATCAAACTCCTCTTCCTGCAGGAACAGTTGATAGTGATCCTGTAGTTATTACTGGTGTATATCCTTATTTCACTAATAGAAATGATAATGTATCTTTTACTAAATTACCACTTACTATTTTTAATAATCTTAGTTCTGTTAAATTTAAAGCTGAAGGTCCTAATAAACATGCTTTTAAAATTCCTGCAAAATATACTCTAGCTAAAGTTGAACTTCTTAATACTTTGTCTGGTAAATATGAAAATTATGGTATAGATAAATTTACTAAGACAATTGAGGATATTGAAGTTCAAGGTAAACAAGTTAGTTATGCAGTTTATACTCGTAACGATGCTGGATTTAATGGAGAAAGTACATTTAATATTACATTTAGTAAAAAATAGAAAGGAGTTAATGATATGGCAAGAGAAAGAGGTACATTTAATTTTAGTGCGAATCTTGAAGTAAAAAAACAAGCACCTATTGATGCAAGACAAACATATATTACCTATGAAGAATTAACTCAACAATCTACATGGGTTGATACTGATGGTAAAGTTTGGTTGTTTAAAGGTCTTGTTGTTCCTGTTAATTATAATGGACAAAATGCTTTGTTCATGCTTATTAATCCTAACGCTTATACTTCTACTTCTTCTTGGGTTCGAGTTGATGGTGCTGGAGTTGAATCTCCTATTTATATAATTTCTGATTTAGGTACTTTACGTGAAAATTCTGTTAGAAATGAAATTATAGATATTCTTGGAGAATATAGTAATTTTTTAGATGCTTATAATAACAATAAATTGCTATTATGTATTGTAGACAATTATTATACCGTTGGCTCTGTAAATCATGAAGGATCTATAGTTGGAGAAGGTAAATTTATTATAACTATTAATAATAACTACAATGGTAATCCTATAATTACAAAATATGTTATTAAACATGCTGATAATAAGTGGCTTGAAACTTTAGGTGTTGAATCTATTATAGTTCAAAAATTACCTGTTGAAGAAGATTTAAATAGATTAGATAATATATATTTTCTTGGAGATATTTTAACTCTTACAGAAGAATCTGTATCTACAATTCCTACTATTCTTACGCCTCATGCTGATTTTAAACAAGCTATTCAAGATAAAAAAGTATTTATTGCTAAAACTTCATTAGGACAAGTTTATGTAAATGTTAGTGCTATTACTGAAGGTAGTAAGTATTTAGTTACTTCCATTGTAAATGCAAACAACGGCAAAGTTTATAGCTTAAATTTCATGGCTAATGCTGATGGCAGTAATTGGAGTAATATTACTTTACTTACTAAATATTCTTTAGCTACAAGTTATGATTTAAAAAGATATGTTACAAGAGTTACGGCAACTCGTGATAAAGGTATTGAAATAGGCGGAACTACACAAACTCCTACTGTCGGTATTAAACTTGATCCTACTCAAGGAAATGTTACTCTTAGTTTAGGAGCTGATGGTCTTAAAGCTGAAGATACGACCGCTCTAAGAGGTGTTACAGGTCAAAACTTTATCAAGAAAAACGGTACTAATGTAGAAGGTCATCTTAATCTTACTTATAATACTGAAACTAAGAAGATTAATCTTGAAGGTTTTGATTCTTCTATTATAGCAAGTATTGACGCTACTGCATTTATTAAAGACGGTATGATTAATACTGTTGAGCTTGTAACAAATCCAGAATCTCATAACCCGGGTACTTATCTTCGTATTACTTTTAATACTGATGCTGGTAAGGATACTATTTATCTTGATGTAAGCAGTCTTATAGATGTTTATCAAGGAACTAATGGTGTTAGAGTAACAGGAACGCATATTCATTTAATTATAGATCCAACATCTGAACCTTATCTTTCTTTAAGTGATGACGGTGTAAAACTTAAAGGTATAAATTCAAAAATTACAGAAGTTGTTGAACAAGCTATAATTGAAGCATTTGCATGGCATGAAGTATAAAGTATAATATACATACAAATCATAAAAAGTATTATAATACAAATCATAAAAAGTATTATAATACTTTTTCTAATTAATATAATAGTATGGTTAAAAGATTTAATGTTTATGGAACTTTTCCTGATTTTTTAAGCGAGAGAAATCTTGTAGCTAACGAATTAGCTGTAGTTAATACTGCAGCTAATAGTTTCCCTAAAGGAGCGTTATTTTGTAAAGGACGTCTTATAAGTAAACCTCAAATACCTTTTGCTGGAGTTATAGAAAATGTTTATCTAGAAAAAGATGTACGAGCTACTACTATTACTAATACTAATTTATATTTTTTACAAGATAAAAATTGTTTTGGTATTGGAGAGGCTACTTATGCTACAAATAATACTGATAAATTAACTTTTGAATTTTATGGTCAATATTTATTTGATAGAAATCAAATTGCTAATGTTGCAACTTATGGTTTAAAATATGTTCAAGATACTGGAAGTAATCAATATAAACTAATTCCTAATGAAGATTTTGAATATTATATTTATAATAGACCGGGATTAACTTATAGAATTGTTGGTAATCCAGATAATCATTTTTGTAAATTACATACTGATTATAATCTTAAAACTGGAGATTATTTGTTAAAAGATGGTACAATTTTTCCTTTAGAATATTACAATACTACTTTTAATTCTATGATATTAGGTATAGTTGTTAATCCTGAATATAGAAGTTTTTTACCTTTTCCTATTATTGGTTATAATGGAGTATATATACAAATTGAAAATTTTGATAAAACTATTGTTAATGATTTAGCAAGAAGTACTATGAATGAGCAAAACGGCATGAATATATTTATGGCCATTTTAAGATATATGACTATTGATAGAATTATGGGCACTCCACAATTTAGAGTAACATTTCCTTCAATGGATTATGGATATCGGCAACTATTATGTAAAATGTATATTCCTACTGTTTTTGAATATATGAACATGGCTATTAATTTAAAATTTGTTGAATCTATTAATAATCTTGATCCTTCTGCTATAGATGTTATATCGTCTGGACAATCTTTTTCTACATTTGCTAGTCTTAAAATCGCAAATGATAATAAAGATTATATTAGTATAATCAAAAATGGAAGTTCTTTTAGTACAAGTTTAGTTAATGTTATGTCAGATTTTTTCTTTTTAGGACACTATTAAAATAAACAATTATAATTTTGTTATTTAATATAAAGATATTATATTTAAAATTATATTGATATAAATATTGTCGATAGCAATAATAAACAATATATTAATTAAAATAATATTATGGATATTACAAATATAGTTTTTAGCGATATACTTAATCATTTTAATTTCTCTTATATTTTTTCTATTGTTATACTAACTTATATTATAATTAAATTTATTGATTATCTTAATGGAGATAAAAAAGTTTCTACTTGGAGTAAACGCATTGTTCTTATAGTATCTATTATATTTATTACTGTTGTTTATATATTTTCTGGTTATAAAGATTATATAACTTTGCTTAATTCTGCTATTTTTTCTCCTGTTTTTTATAGTTGGTTACTTAAACCTATATTTGATAAACTTGGAATTGGTTATAAACATATTGATAAACTTTAAATTAAATATATAATTATGAATATGAAAGAAATTGCTGCAAAACTTAATTTGGCTATGCAAGCTGTTCCTTTTGCAAAAGAACAAAAAGATACATTGGTTAATATTATTCTTCAATTAGCTGAACAATCTTCTCAAGAAGTTCCTATTTATGAAGCTGCTACAAAAGAAAAACTTGGTCTTGTTAAACAAGCAGCTACTATTGATGAAGTTTCAGGAGATACAGTTGAAGATGTTAAAACCGCAGTTAATACTTTACTTGCTAATCTTAAAACTGCTGGTATTTTAGCTTAATCTAATATTATTATGGGTAGACCTAATATGTGTTTAGTGGTGTAGAAATTGGAGGAGGAACAATTAAAATTAATATTCCTTCTTTTGATAAACAACTTGTATTTGATTATAATGATATTGAAACTTTTAAACAAAATATATTAAATTAATATTTTATGTCTAAATATAAAGATATTATAAATAGTTATAAAGAAGCAAATATTTCTTCTACTGAACTATATAATGGAATTATGAGTTTACATAATGTTTTTGATTATGTTGAAAAACAAGATAATAAAACATTTTAGAAATCTATGAGAAAACTTCATGAATCTATTAAAGGTGCTCATTTTGATGAAGAATATGCTAAATGGCAAGTAAGTACTATGCATCATACTGCTGATAACGGTAAAGTTTGTAAAGGAGAAATATATAATTACGATTGTGCTAAAAATGTATTTGATAAATATGTTCGTAATATAAATAGTAGTATTACTGTATGGGACGTTTATGTTGCTATTAATGCTCAATATCATGATTATGTTAGATTATATTCTGAATGGTTCCGTAATATTAATAAGAATGAATTAGATAATAAAATTATTGAATCTGCTATTACTTTTTATTTTAAAGATGAAGATTCTGGTAGTACTAAAACTTGGAATTACTTTAAAATAGCTAATTGAGTTTATATTAGATTTGTTGTTGCGGCAATATGTGTTTCTAAACATGTTGCCGCTTTTGTTGTTTATATACTTAATACAAAAAATTTATTACTTTTCTTTGTTCTTTTTCAAGTAATATTATATTTGCTCGCAGCTATAATATTGAAATGTATAATTATATAAATAGTAAATGTATGGCAAGTATTAATCAACTTATTTCTGAAATTGCTCATTCTGTAAAGCAAGCTGATAGTATTCCTGTAAGACGTGCTATCAAACTTGGCATTATTCATGCTCGTAATGAACTTATACGTCATAGTTATGCTAATCATAATTATACAGATAAAGTTCTACAACAAAGATTTAAAATTACTCTTATTGATGTTCCTGACGGAGATATTTATCAAACCAAAGATCTTCCTCTTCCTAAAATTAAGAGAACAAAAGTTAAAGTTCCTCGTCCTGTTAGACTAACTAATAATCTTCCTTTTCATTCTGTTCGTACTGCTGGAGTTAAAAATCCTATCATTATTCCTTTTGTTAAAGAATCTGTTTCTAAATATTATGGTAGTCTTCCGGGTTTATGTCCAAGTGTTACATACGATTATATAAATGAATATATTTATATAAATTGTATTAATGATTCTGAATTTAATAATTTAGGATCTATCGTTATAGAATCTGTATTTGAATATCCTCATATTATTGAAGTAGAAACTAATGATAAACCTTTTGATATTGATTCTATAAGTGATGACGATGAATTTCTTCTACCAGAAGATATGATTACTTCTATTAAGAAACTTATACTTGAAACATGGAATGCTAATGTTATACGTGATACTGCTGAAATTCCTTCTGTTAATTTAGCATAACGATAAAGATATTATGATACCTGATGTAAAATTTAAAAATTATTATCTTCAATTTATTTATAGTGCTAAAACAGATATTGTTAAGTATAAAAATGAATTAGAAGAAATTGTAATTAATAAAGAAGAACTTTATAATTATCTTGATAATAATAAACAATTACTTATTGAATCGTATAATATTAATTTAGATGATTATAAAACTGAATGGATAAATAAAGAATATAATACTTCTGAATTACTTTATAATAAAGTTATTAAATTATTCTCTGTTGCTAATGAAGATGATAATAAATTTATTATTGTTCAACTTATTAAATATTGTAATACTCTAAGACAAGAATATAAATATAATAAATTTATAGAACTTGCTAATAAACGTAGTACTATTCTTTCAAGTAAATATAGAGCTATTATTAATGCGTATTATGCCAAAGTTCATAAATGTATTCTTGAAGGTAAAGGTTATAAGTTTGGTTACGGTATTGGTACTTATTATATTAAATATAAGAAATTTAGTAATAGACATCGTAGTACTGTAACTGTTCTTGATTATTCTGCTACTGCTGCTCGTAAAAAAGAATTACTTGCTCAAGGTATTAAACTTTATGATGAAAATGAAGCAGCTTGGTATAAGTTTAGAAATATTCCTTATGATGGTGTGGATTATAGAGTTTTTAAAAATAAAGAAGGTGAATATCTTATTCGTTTTAAAAATTCTAAAATGATTAAAGATAAATTTCTTCAATATGAACATACTGAATATCTTGCTAATAAGTATAGAGGTATGAGTTATAAACAAATAGCAGATACTGTTTGTAATACTATTGAAGATATTTATAATTTACAATTAGATATACGATATAAACTTAATATATTGTTATATAAGTATCCAGAGAAATGTTTAAATTTTATGAGATATGATTAAACAAGATACAACTAATATAGAAAGAATTATTGCTAAAATAGATAATGATTTTAATCCTGATAATAGTGATTGGATTCCAAGAGTTGGAGTTTGGACTTTAGAAGTTATGGGACAACTTAATATATTAAATACTGAAAGAGCTAAAGTTCAACTCCCCGTAAAGGAAAGAATAGCAATTAGTGCTTGCCCAATAGCTAATGCTAATATTAAAGTTTATGATAATAAAGGTTGTGAAGTGAAAGAAGCTAATAGTGAACGATGCTGTAATGGTTGCTTCTCTACGGGGGAACCTGCGAGTGAAACGAGCAGTTCTAATGCAGTAAATACAACAGATATTTATCATAATGATAATCCTACAAAAGTTCCAGATTATCTTCTTGCTGAAACTCTTAATGATAAAGAGTGGCCCGGTAGATATAGAGTAAATGAGTATAATTATGTTGATAAAACAACTAATAGTAATCATAATTTTGTTATAATAGATGGTAATAAAATTGAACTTGATTTTGATACTGATTGTATTACTATTGAATATGATACTATCAAAACTGAACGTAGTAAAGTTTATGGTTGTGAATTTCCTGTTATTCCAGATAATGCAATTCTTGTAGAAGCTATTGGTTTTTATTGCATGTATAAAATGTTATGCCGTGGATATAAACACCCTGTGTTTAATCTTAGTGCTTCTCAATATGGTACTAATCCTTATTATACATGGTTACAACTTAAAGAAGAAGCTAAACGTTCTGTTATTAATCGTGGACAAGATATTGATGGTGCTCATAAACAATGGCGTAACGCATTCTTTAATTTCACCTTTAATCCAAAAGGGTAATAAATAAACGAGAATAGCTAAAATTAGCTTTATGTTGAATTTTATGTTAGCAAGTGATTAATTATATTAGGTTAAATCAAGATTAAATATAGAGCTAAAAATAGCTATCAAAATATATAATATTTTATAATTAATATAAAAATTATTATGAATATAGTTCCTAAACTTAATCTTAATAAACACCCTAAAGATTGTGATAATCTTTCTTTAGTTGATGCTCGTAATATTAAGATTAGTCATGATGAAAGTTGTATTACTAATGAAAATTCTATAATAACAAATGCTTTAATACAAACTGCTATACATAATATTTATCGTAATAATTTTCTTATTAGAGGTATTATTCCTATCAATACTGGTATAGTTTTATTTGTTCAAGATTATAATAAAGTTGAAGCTAATATTAATAAATTAGATATATTCGTATATAATGAAAAGACTATTGATAAAGATGAAAATATTTATTTAGCATATAGTGGATTATCTTATCATGGTGGTAAATTTACTGGTACTTTTACTTATAATGTAGAAAATGATTTAATTATTGCTTTTAGTGAATATGATTGTGATAATAATGAATTAGTTCCTTTAAGAACTATTAATTTAGGTAGTCCAGATAAAGCCTATAATGAAGATAATGGAGATTTAAGACAAGTAGAAAATAAATTAAGTATCGTTCCTGAAGTTAAACTTCCTAATATAATTAATGTTGAGTATGTCAAAGGTAATGCTTATAAAGGTTGGTATTATCTTTTTATTCGTTATAAAATAAATAAAACAGATTATACTCAATGGTATCCTATTGGTTATCCTATTTATATAGATGTTATTAATAGAAATAATATAGTTCGATATATTTTTAATAGAGATGCTTTTCCTGAAAAAAAAGGAGAGACAATTAAAATAAACCAATTAACAAATTTAATTGTTGCTCGAAAACCGTGGGACGGATATGGAGTTGGTTTTTCTGATTATATTAGTGATACAACAGATATATGTAATGAAACTTTTAAAGTAGCTATTAAAGATTTAGATGTTAATTATAATATATTTCAAATAGGTATTATTTGCTCAAGTAAAAGTTATACTAAATCTTATAAAACATTTGATATTGATATTGTTAAAAATACTATTAATTATTATACTCTTAATTTAAAGAATTGTGAAGAATATGGTAGTCAAGAATTAATTGCTACTTATTATAATTATTTTAATGTTAAAAATATTATTAATTATAAAAATAGATTATATATTGCTGGCTATAATGAAAATAAAATAGATGAAAAAGAAATTATTAATTCTGTAAAAAATATTACTGTTGGTTTATATACGACAGTAATTAATACTTTTACTGCAGAAAATACTAATATTCGAAAAGATGTTACTGTTTATAAAGAAAATCCTAATCCTTATCAATTTGATGAATCTATATATCATGTTAATGCTACTATAGAAATTCCGTTTAGTAAATATTTTTCTTGTGATGATACAGATTTAGTTGATTTTCTTGATAATGAAAATAATAGAATAAATGATCATACTATTAAAGCTTCTGATCTTTATATAACTACAGCTAATGAAGATAATGTAATAGACACAAATAGAATAAGTGGGTATTTTGCTATAATTAATGTTAATTATAAAAATATTGATTATAGTAAAGACAAAATATATAGAATAGTTATTAATAATGATATGTCTAATATTAAAGTAATTAATAATATGAAAATTGCTTTACAATTAGGCTTTCCTTATATTAAAACAGATAAAGATTTTATTAATAGAAAACTTACTACTACATTAATTCCCGGAGAAGTATATAATTTCTTTATTCATTTTGTAGATAAATATGGTAATTTTACTAATGGCTATAAAATAGATAATACTTTTCCTCAACACGTTAATAAAGACGGAAATAAAGTAGATGGAGTAGTATTTATTATTCCAGTTCCTCAAATTGAGTTTGAACAAGATAGATTAGATTATATATATTGTAGTGTTGATAAAACTGCTAAAATAAATGATATTATAATTGATACACTGTTAACTTCAGGTTATATTATAAATGATTATAAAAATCCTGCTGATCATATGATTAGATATTATGCTGATTATAATTTTATTACTAAAGAATTAAGTAGAGAAATACAAGATGAAATTAGAATAAAAGATTATGATTAAATTAAATGAGAAGCGTATAGATATGTCTAACATTTCTAGAATGTCTATTCTTTCTCGTGCTATACTTAAAAATGCTCCTTATGATTATATTAAAAATAAATTAATTGATTCTGTAAAACCTTTTTTAAATCAAAATTTAAATTATGAATTTTATAAAATATTTACTTTTAATAATTATATAAGTAGTGGAAAATATGGTTTTGATAATTATATAAACGTTAATGGAGATAGTTTATTTAAAGTTCCATTTAATAACATAAATGTTAATAGTCATAGAGTTTATTATCCTTATTTTAATAATATTAATATACCTAATAATTACGTTGGATATTTTATTTCTTATGAAAAATTTGAAAAAAGAAGTAAATATACTGGACTACTTACTATTAATGATTTTAGAAATACAGATACTATTATAGTTAAAGGAGATACTAATTATCATGACTATTCGTTAGCAAATGTTACTATTAGTAAAGGAATTAATAATCATAATACTGTAAAATTATATTCCGGCACTATATATGATGCTAAAATAGTTAATAATAAAATAACAGATGGAAATTTAGCTTATGGTGTTATTGAAAATGGCGGAGGAAGTATTTCTGGAAGAATTATTGATGGATTAATAAATACTGTTGCAAGTATTACTGGTAATTATAGTGAATTAGAAATTATAAATGGCAATTTAAGAATATATGATAATACTGATAATGTAGTTAAAAAAGATTCATTAAATACGATGAGTTCTAATACTATGAATTTTTATTGTGATAATTTAGATATAGATGATACTTTAGAATTAGATTTTGATTTTCTTAGAATTGAAGGAAAAAATGTTTTCGATCATAATGATATTCCTAATATTAATTATTATCAAAGAAATGCTCCTTTTGGATTCGTTACTGATATGAACAAAGTTCAATTAAAAGATTATAATTTTGAAAAACTATATCCTATGCCTAATTATAAATTAGCTGTTGCTAATTCTGTAAAAGATAATCGTATTGGTGTAGGAACATGTATAGTTATTGATAATAAATATGATCTTTTTGTTAATGCTACTGAAAAGAAAAATAATGATATTAATTTATATAGAGTTTCTTTAGTTAAAGATAATCCTAATATATATAATAATAATAATAAAACTCTTATTAAATTTACTGATGTTTTTTATAACAAAAATAATACTAGAATTATTAGTACAGGTCTTAATGGCGTTTATACTTATAGTGGCACTATTATATATGCCGATACAGGTGTTGTATTTAATGAAACAAATGGTATTGTGACTATGCAAAATGCTGAATATCAATATTATCCTACTACTGTTTCTCCTGAGCATAATGAAACTTATGAAAATGATAAACCATTTATGTGTTATTTACAAATGCCTGTTATTGATACAGTTTTTCATGAAAGTAAATGTTTTAAAAATGAACCTAAACCTCAATCTTATGTAACTAAACCTGCTTCTGAAAATGATAGTGCTCAATATAGAACAGGCTATATGGTTACACCAGCTAATTCTATTGATCTTTTTGAAAATAGACAAGGTAGTGCTGACCAATTTAATCCTAAAACTTATAGTAATTATAGAGAAGATATTAAATATATTGATGTTTATAATAAAACTATTCGTAGAAGTAACGTTATTCAAGATGAATCAAGAGAAAATAGTTGGCGAAAATTTTCTTTAGAAGCATATAAAAATATTACTGAAAATAAAGGTATTATTACTAATTTAGTTGGAATTGGTAATTTAGTTTTAGCTCATACTGAACATAGTCTTTTTATATTTAATTTAAATAATGAACTTAAAACTATTGACCAAAATATTCAACTTCATCAACCGGATGCTTTTGATGTTGCTTATAAAGAAGTATTTACTTCTGAATTAGGTTATGGAGGTCTTCAAGATAAGCGAAGCGCTATTGTTGACCAATTTGGCTATATATTTTATAATAATGACGATAATAATATTTACAGATTTGATAATAATCAGTTAGCTATTATTAGTAACGATATTGTAGAATGGCTTGTTAAAGCTAAACCTAATAATGTAAGATTTGCTAATGATATTAGAAATAATCGTTTACTTATTAAATTCGATTATGATATTTTTAGAAAAAATGAAGATGGTAGTACTTTTACTCAAAAACGTAATTTAGTTCTTAGTTATAATTATAAAACTCAAAATTTTATTTCTACTCATAGTTATTATTTTAGAGATGCTTATAATAGTAAAAATAGAGTTTATTTTATTAATGGTTTTAAAAGCAGTAATTTAGTATATGATACTATTTATAATTTTACTGAAGCATTTAATAAGTATTGTACTTATGCTAATATTTATGGTTATGCTAATGCTGTTGAAGGATTTAATAATAGTTGTAAACTGTCTTTTATTATTAATGAAGGATATGACATTGTTAAGTTTTTAGAATATATTACTTATAAATTATATAAAGTAGATGAATCTGTAAGAGGCGATGTTCCATTCCCCGTAAAGAAATTAGATACTCCTTATGCTGGTCAAATACTTAGAGTTTATAATGACAATGTTAACACTAATGATATAAATATTACTGTTGATAACGAAAGCATTGATCCTAATGAACATAAAAATATTTTTGGTAATTATAAAAAACCTTATTGGGATTTAGGTAATTGGAATTTTAGTTATCTTAGAAATATGATTGGTAATGAAGGAGATCAATCTGCTGCTGTTATGAGTAGACTTTATGGTAATTATTTTATTATTGAATTTGAATTTTTAATGCAAGATAGACGTATTGATTTTGAATCTCTTAGTTATAAAATAAGTAAGTTATGAAAAATAAAGTTGTTAAACGTGATAAAGCATTTTTAGGTAGTATTATAGGAGCTGTTGGTAGTGTTATAGGTTCTGCTATTGGTGCTGCTAAAAGAAGAAGAGCAGAAGAAAAGGCATTTAAAATGCAGCAAGAAGAACAATATAGACAAGATAATTTAGCGGCTGCACAAGCTATGACTCAAAGTTATGCTAATCAAGATTATGTTGATGAATATAAAAAGAAAGTTGTTTTAAAAAATGGTGGAAAAATGAAAACTAAACAAGATAATTATACAGATAGAATTAAAAATCAAAAGAAATATGCTTGTGGTGGTAGAAAGAAAGCTAATTTCGGTTCTACTATCGCAAATCAATTTAGTGGTAATAATCTTAACGATACTGTTGGAGGAATTGTTTCTGGTATTGGATCTGTTGCTAATAGTTTAATTGGCGGTCCAAGTACTCCTAAAATGATTAAAAAAGCTGATGGTTTTGATTATGAACAAAAAACTTCTATTACTCCTAATAGTTATTCTTCTACTCAACCTGTTACTCAAAATGTTAATCAACAAGTTCCTAATAATAACCAATACTCCGATAGACTCGCTCAAATGAAATTGGGAGGCTGCAAAGGCAAGAAAAAGCGTAAATAATAGCTGTTATCAGCTCTACATTGATTTTAATATGCTTTCTTGTATAATTAATCAAATTCAATATAAGATAACGTTATAAGGCTTTATATAACGTCAAAATATACAATATAACAGATTATGAGTAATAAAAGACTTAGACCTAATATAGTTCGTGGTGGTGTTGCTATACCTATTCCTAATAAAAAGAATTATTACTATATGAAAGGTAGAAAACATGAACAAGGTGGTATTGATATTGGTAAGAATCCTCGTACTGGTTTAGAAGTTGAAGATGGAGAAGTTATGCATATATCTCCTACTGAAGTTAAAGTGTTTAGTTCTGTTCCTTTTCTTAATGGTGAATCTCCTGCTGAAAAAGTTATGAAAGGAAATAATCCTAATAAAGTTTTTAATGCTCAAGAAAGATATAAAGATGTTAATAATATTAACGATGATGGTACTAAGAATAATCGAAATAGAAAAAATAAAAGTAGATATGGTACTAAGAAAAATGGTTTTGAAAAAATTAAAGAAATGCAAAGTTTAGCAAATAATGTTTCTACTTTAGAAAATCCTATTATTAGTCCAGATTATACTCCTTATTATGATACTACTGAAGTTGGTAAATTAATTAATCATTCTGAAAATCCTGATAGTATAGGTTTTGATAAAGTTACTCGAAGATGGTATGCTCCTAAAGGTAAAGATCTTGACGAAGATAATTTTGGAATGGGAGTAGACAGATATACAGGAGGTAATATTAATGATAAAATTAAAAAAGATTCTAAAGGAAGAGAATATATTACTGAAGAAGATGAAAGAGATTTAAGATTTAAAAGAATTAAAAGTGCTAACCAAAGTGCGAAACGAAGAATAGATTTTATTCGTAAATATTATAATGATGAAGGAAATGTTACTGAAACTAAAGAAGCATTAATTACTAATTTAATTTATAATAGAGGAAGTGGTAAAACTGCAAGAGTATATTTTAATACTGAAGATAAAAAATATGTTCCTATGCAAAGAGCTATTCTTAGAGGTACTGATGATGAAGTTAGAAAAGAAATTAATAAAATATATAGAGAAGCTGGTTTAGCTAATAGAGATAGTTTAGTTAATGATTTTTATAAAAGAAGAAATAAAAAACGTATGGGTGGTTTAAGTCGTTCTAAAGATTATGGTTCTAAATCTAAACCTTATCCTAATGTAGATAAAAAAGATTTTGCTGGTAAAAATAGAAGTTATCCTATTCCTACTAAGTCTGATGCTATTGATGCTTTAAGACTTGCAGGACTTCATGGACGTGATGATATTAAAACTAAAGTTTATAATAAATATCCAGAACTTCGTAAACGTGCTAAAAATGGTGGAGTTTATACAGTTACAAGCAATGGTAAGACAAGTCTAAGAATGATTCCCTCTACGGGGGAACGAATAAAGTTCAAAAATGGTGGTATCGAAGATATTGAAAAAACTGTTACTCTTATTCCAGAAATTTATAGTTTAGGACTTAAAGATGAATTATCTAATAAAATAAATCAACCAATTGTTAATTATCATACCCCCGTAGAAGAAATCAAATATGATATTCTTGATACTAAAGGTAGATTTAATCCTATTACTGGTGTAGATTTAAATACTAAACGAGATTATGATAATCGTAATAATATTATGAAAAAACGAGGATATAATTCTTTAATTAGTGATGGTATTGGTATTGCTTCAAATATTGTTGGTAGTATTATAGGATATAATGCTAATAAGAAAGCATTAAAGAAAATGAAATATAATAAAGCTCCTGTTAATTTAATTCCTTCTAAACTTAAAACAAGTATTAATATTAATCCTCAACTTGATACTATTAGAGACCAACAACAAGCGTATGAACGACAAATTGACGCTAATACTGCAAGTTCAAGAGTTGCTTTAGGTAGAAAACAACTTGGTAGATTAAATACTATTAAATTACTTAATAATATTTATGCTAATAAAGAAAATACTGAAACTGAATTAATTAATAAAGATAGACTTAATCAACAAGCTGTTGCTAATCAAAATATTACTAATTATAATACTTGGAAAGAAAAGAAAAATGCTTTTGAAAATGCTATTATTGAAAAACAATCTGAAAATACTATAGGATTGATTAATAGCATTAATGCTGGAGTACAAAACGCTATTGGTAATTTTGAAAAAAGATTAGCTGCTGAAAATAATATTAGAGCTATTGCTGCTGCAAATCCTAATGTTAATCCTATTATATTAAAAGCTCTTGGTGTAAGAGGTATAACAAATGATATGATAGAATCATGGTTGAGAGCATACGGAAATAAAAACAATTAAAAACATAGTTTATATGAAAGGTTTTAATTATATTAATACAGAATATGTTCCAACAGTAGATTTAAATACTTTAGGAAATACTTTTAATACTCTTGAACAAGGTCATAAAGAAGCTATTAAAACTGCTTCTAATCTTCAAGCTGAAATGGCTAAACTTGAACTTAACGAAGCAGAAAATGAATGGAGACAACAAAAGATTTCTGAAATACAACAACTTGTTGATAATAATACTGTATTTGGTAATTCTGCAGCAGCTTTAGATGATATTGTTATTAAAGCTGGTAATTTAGCTTCTGATGCTGGAATGATTGGCAGACTTCAAGCTCAAAAAGATTATACTGATTTTAAAAATAGAGTTATAAATGATAAAACTCTTCCAGAAGATTATAAAGAATATTTTTTAGAAAAAAATCCTTATTATTATAAAGATATTGTTGATGAAGAAACTGGAAAAGTTATTAGTGGAACAAAATGGCATTCTACTACTTCTCCTACTGCTGTTGTAGATTTATCTTCTTTAATTTCTAAAGGTTTACAATGGGCTGCAAGAGAATCTGGTAGTTATAATCAAGTTCGTTGGCTTGATAAAAATGGTAATCCTACTACTAATCCAAATGAAGTATTTGACGGAGAATATTATGATGATACTACTCATAGTTTTGAAAAACTTGATAGAAGTAAAATAGAAGCTGGTATTAGAGCAGCTATTGAATCTACTCCGGGTGCTAAAGAAAGTCTTCAACAAGATTATGACATTGCTCTTTGGAAACATAAAAAAGCTATAAATGCTACTAAAGGAAGATATAATATTGTAGATGACATTACTGATGATAATGGGATAACTCTTTCTCCTCAACAATATTTAAATAAAAGAATATCTCCTGCTTTATATGCTGCTGAATATTATAATACTACTCGTAAAACTACTTATGGAAATGGATTAAAAACTTATAAAGCTGCTGAACAAGCAGCAGAAACTGCTAAAAATAATACTGAACTTAATGAGGAATATATAAAATCATTAAATAGAATAAGCGATACTAAGCCAATAAGTCTTAATTATAATATGACTTCTGAATTAATGGAAAAAAAACAAAATATTCAGAATGATTTATATAATCTATTTAAAACTGCTGTTGGTAGAGACGTTAATGTCGATATGACTAATGCAAGTACAGATGGTTGGAAAAATACTCTTGAAAGAGCATATTTAATTTTTAAAAATAATGGTGCTACAGAACAACAACTTGTAGATTTTAGAGTTAAAAGTAGTGAGCTTATTAGAGAATATAATGAAACTACAATGAATTATGATAATCTAACTAAAGATTTAAAAGGAGATGATAAATATTTAGTAGATTATGTCAATAGAATGAAAAATGGAGGTAGTTTTAACAAAGATAATCCATATGACCAAAAACTATTAAAAGATATTCAAATTGAATTTGGAGATAAAGGTCAATATTATGATGTTAGTTTTAATAATGTAGATGAATATAATCAAGCTATTCAAATTTTAAATTCTAATAATGAAGAGGGTTTTCTTGGTTTAGGGTTTAATACAGGAAGAAAAGAAATTGACGGAAAAAGTCTTAATTATATTAGACTTCCAAAAGAATATTATCAAAATATGTTACTTTTATCTAATACTGTTAATGCTGCTGTTAAAGGTAATGTAGATAATATTAGTGTACAATTATTAGACTCTGAATATAATCCTATAATTCCTCAATCACAACAAGATAGTAAATATACAGTTCCTTTATATTATAATTTAAATCCTGCACATAATGCAGCTGTTGGTTTTGGTAATATATATTTATATAATAGATACAAAAAAGCCGCTAATAAAAAGTTTCTTAATTATTCTAACAATTTTATTAAACAACAAGAAAAAATAAGTACTAAAATTGATAATTATGATGAAATTACTATTGGCCATCAATCTCTTCCGGGTGAAACAAATTATCAACAATTACTTTTACATCAACTTAATACTGGTCAAATTGATGAAACAGAATATCGTCTTAGACTTAATATTGACCAAGAAGAACTAATAAGGAAAACTATAGCTCATGGATTTGGAAATACTAAAATGTTTGCTGTAGAAAATGATGACCAATATGGAACTTTTAGAGAAATTACAAATACTAAAGATAGAGAAAATGAAGGTAATAAAATAATATCTGCTATTGCAAATGGTAAGGCTGTATTTAATTCTGCACATAATCCTTTTTTTGGTACTGGTACTAATATAACGATTTATTCTAAATTAGATAATACTGGTAAACCAACAGATATTCCAAAAACTTATTTTATTCCCGGATTAGTTAATGATGAAGCACAAGAAGCATTTGAAAATAATCCATATACTAAGGCTTCAGATCATATTGCTAAAATGGACGTTTATGCAATGACATCTAATCTTAGTGAAAGTTTTGAAACTCCTACATTAGGTGCTCAACAATTAATAGCTAATGGTGGTAATATATTTACTTATAAAAATGGAAATACAGCTATTAACATTAATAGAGAAGCAGCTGTAGATATTTATTCAGCTATGAATGAATATATTGATATTCAAAATAATTTCGTACAAGGAAATTTACAATTAGATAATGAAAATGCTATTGAAAGATTAAATGGACGTATTTTTGAAATTGCAAAAACTATAACAACTTCTATTGGAAGACCTGATTTATTAGAACGTTATTATGCTGTTTTAAGTAAAGATTTAGGAAGTAAATTAAACATATAAGATATGAGTAAAGTTATTGATTTTATAAATAATGGAGAATTAGTAAGAAATCCTAAATATAATCCTAAAACTAAAAAGGGGGCCAAAGAGTCCCCTTATCTTGTTTCTAATACAATGAGTGATGATTTTGCTGAAGATGTTAATAGAATGGCTAATAAACTTCGATATACTTCACAATATAGTCCTCGTGAAATAGAAAAGTTTGAAGAACAAGATATTACTGTTAATAATATTGATTCTGAAGAAAGTTTAAAACGTCAACGTGCAGAAAATCAATCTGCTTTTGAACAACTTGGTAATATGATAATACAAGGAGTTGCTAATGAAGCCGTTCTTGGTTCGTTTCTTTCTCTTAGTAATATTGTAGATGCTGTAGGACAAGTTTTTACTGATGAAAACGACTATACTAATCCAGTAAGTGAATATATTGAAGGTATTCAAAATACTATTAGAGATGAATTTGAAATTTATCAAAAAGATCCAAATGCTACTTTTGCATTTGGTGATTTTGGCTGGTGGGCTAATAATGGAGTAAGTGCTTTTAGTACTTTATCTATGATGTTGCCTACTCTTGGTATTACTAAAACTATTGGATTGTTAGGAAAAATTGATAAAGTAAAAAGAGCATATAATGCTTCTACAAGAGGTTTAGCTAAACTTACTCATAAAGCTATGAAAGGTGCTGGTGTTAAAGCTCCTTCAGTTGCTCGTCTTGATAATTCTGTTAAATATATTAATAATTTAACTACTAATGCTGTTCTTTCTCGTACTATGGAAAATTATATGGAAGCAAGAGGTGTTTGGACAGAAACTTATGAATCTACTAAACAAGAACTTGAAGGATATACTGATCAACAATGGAAAGACTTCTTTGCAAGAAATCCTGAATTAAATGGTAAAACTATTGACCAAATAGCGAGATATATTGCTGGAGAATCTGCTGATAAAACTTTTGTTAATGATTATGCTATGCTTGGTCAAGATATTTTGCAATTTAGAGGTATTGGTCAATTATTTGGTAAAGTTGGTAAAAAATTACCTACTTCAAGAATTAGACGTTCTAATAAACAAGCAATTGAAAATCTTCGTAAAAAAGCTAATGCAAATACACGTCAACCAAGTGCCAGTACAGATATTCCTAAAGAAAGTTTTTGGAAAGATAGAACAGATGAATTTAAAGAAGCTCTTAAACACCCCTTAAGTACTATTGGCACTTTGCAACTTAGTGAAGCTTTTGAAGAAGGATATCAAGGTATTCAAACTGAAAAAGGTAAAGAAGTTGCTAAAATGTATTTAGATCCTAATTATATTCCTCGTACAATTGAAAGTTATATTACTGATGATAAAATATGGGAACAAGCATTTTGGGGTGCTGTTGGAGGCATGGTTTTTCAAGGAGCTGGTAAAGGACTTTCTGCTCTTCAAAGACAAATTAAAGCTAAAAAGTTAAAAGGTAAAGAATCTGATGCTAATATTCTTAATACTCTTACTGCTGAAGAAAAAATAATGAATAAAGAAATTCAAGACCGTGCTGCTTTAAATAAAGATGTTGTCGATAAACTTACTATGTTAAATGATTATATTTCTCCAGATGATTATGTTGAAGATCCTATTACTGGAGAAAGACTTCAAGATGAAGGAGTTGATGTTCATAGAAAACTTACTCCAGAAGAAGCTGAAATTAAAAAACAACAAGTTATTGATGATTATTTTACTAATTTAGCTATTAATGCTTATGAAGCAGGTACTTATGATTTATTAAAAGAATATATTACAAGTCCTGAATTTAAAGAATATTTTAGAGAAGCTGATGTTCAACTTACTAAATCTGAAGAAGATTTTACTAATCAAGCTTTTGCTAAAATGGATAAAGTTAGAGATATATATGCTGAAAATCTCTATAACGTACTATATAATAGTGAAATAGAAAGTGAATATACTGCTAAAATTGTCGCAAGAGAATTTACGAGAGAACAATTAGAAATTGAATCTTTTGGGGATAGAATTAATACTATACAAAATGAAATAAATAAAAATAATGTTGATATAAGTTCAGTAGATAAATATAGAAGACAAGCTATTGATAAACATGTTTCTAAATTATTAAATGAAATTAATCAAGCTCAAGAAGAAGTTAATAACAATCCAGATATTTCTGAACAAGCTAAAAATCAATATAATAAAATTTATAATGATAGAAAAAGAGGACTTCTTAAATTTCTAAATGATAATAATCCTTTATCTGAAAATAATAGACAATCTATAATTAATATTTTTAATCAAAGTCTTGGAAAAGATTATCAAGCAGAAAGACTTTCTGGAGATATTCAGACTATATTAAATGATATTGAAAAACTTATTAACGAATCTGATAAAAATATTCCTGAAGCTCCTAATAATGTTAAAGATTTAATTGATAAACAAGTTGCTCTTCAAGATAAAAAAGCTGATTTAGAAAATATTCAACCTAAATCTCAAAGAGATTATAATGATAGAATTGATCTTATTGCTCAACAAGTTGATTATCTTACTATGACAAGAATGTCTAATGCTGCAACTCAAGTTGAAGATTGGATTAAAGAACAAGAAGATTTAGATAAAGCATGGCAAGATATTCTTCGTAATAGAGTTCCTAAATTAAAAGAATCTCTTGATATGCTTAAAATAGGATATTTTAATACTGAAGATTTTAGTAATTCTATAAGAGCTACAATAGAAGAAGAAAGTCAAAATAGAAAACAAAAGGAAGAAGAAGCTAAACGAGTAGTAGTTAACGGTAAACAAGTTAGTGAAGAACAAGCAAAAACTATTAATAATACTGCTGCAGAAGTTAGCAATAATCAACAATCTAATAATGATAACTCCTCTACGGGGGAACAAACTCCACGAAGTGGAGTTTCTCAAACTCAAACTAAACAACAAAGTGATGATCCTAATGAAATTGCTGTTAAAGCAATTATTGAAGATGAAGATAAAATTACTAATAAAGATTTAGATGATGCTGTTAAACTCGCTAAATCTTTTGATCCTACTATTAATGAACGAGCTGTAGGTATTGCAAGTAGTAAAACTTTTCTTCTTTTTAGAACTTCTCCTAATGTATTTGAAGATGCTTTAAATAAAAATAGTAATAGTCCAGAAGTTAAAAATATTATAGAAACTATTACTCAACAACTTATTGAAGAAGGTGTTAGTCCAGAAGTAGCACCTCATGCTGCTCAAAGAGGTGTTAATATGGGAATGAAACAAATAGTTAGAGCTTTAGAAAGACGTAAAGATAGTAAAACTGAAATTTTTAGACGTCTTGCTGAAGCTCTTGCTACTAAACAAAAAGTAACCATTAAATATAATAATAACAACGAAGTTAACGCTATTACGACTACTATTGAAGATACTGAATTTGATCAAATAATTAAAGATTTTATTGAAGCATATATTCAATATAAAGGTATTACTATAAATAAAATTAAAACTAAAGACCATCAAGGAAATACTGTTATTAAAAATCAAAAAGTTGTTATTAATCTTGAATCTTTATTTAAAGATATTATTGAAATATTATCTGATGATGCTAATAAACAAATGTTAGATTTAGATGTTCAAACTGCTTATCATATATTATATAATATAAAAGATTTTATTAATAATTCTTATAATACTAATTATGTATTTACACATAAACGTAGTCTTAATACTTTGCTTAATAATCCTACAGATTTTTATAATGCTGTTTATGAAGCAAGTAAAAGAGTTGAATTTATTGATAATTATATGCATATTGTTCCTTCTCGTGTTAATAGAGGTCCTGATTATGAACAAGTTGTTAATGCTTTACAAGTAGGAGATGATTTAGAAATTGTTCCTGTAGAAAATAGAAATCATGATATTGTTTCTTTTGCTATTAAACGCAAAGGTATTGAAATTGGATTTATTTCTAATGTTGTTCCAGATAGTGATAATAATGGTTATAGAATAAAACTTGGGCCAAAAGGCGGTATTAATTATCATGTTCGTAAAGTAAATAATCAAATTGAAGCTAATACAGATGAACTATTTGAAGCTATTTTTAATAATGAAAACGAACTATGGGATTTATTCCATAAGAAAAATCTTTATGATTTAAGTTATGGATATGATTTAACTAAAGAAGAATATGAAAGAATCTATAATAGTGAAGTTATTCAAAAAGCTATTAAAGATGGTGTAATTAAACTTGATCCTGCTTTAATAACTGATGTTGATAAAGCTAAACGTATTATTTATAATCTTAAAAATATTATTTTTTATAATCCTTTAGCTCAAACTATTGAAGAATATAAAGATAGTTATGAACAATGGAAAGAAAATATTTTTAATAATTATAAAAATACTCATAAAATTGGAACTCTTGCTGCTAATGGTAAAAAAATTATTGTTAAATATGCTGGGCAAACAGGAACAAATCAAGGTGTAAAAGAAACTTCTGATGCTATTATTGAAAATACTGAAAAAGGCGTTAACGAATTACCTTTTAAATCTGATCAACATGCTATTATTGGTATTGATAGTGATAAAGATGGTATAGTTGCTATCAATGAATTAACAGGCGAGAAACAACAAATTATTGCTCCTTTTCTTGCTGGTAATATGGGCTTCCTAATTGGAGGTAGAAGTAAAACTCCTATTATAGCCATGTTTACAAGTGCTAATAAAGTTGATGGTAAAATTAAAGAAAATCTTCATAAAGAACTTGTTGATATTTTAACTGGTTTTCAAAATAGAAAATATACTTTTGAAGAAATTAGAGATAAACTTGGTTTATTATTTAACTCTGCCAATACTAAATTTCCAAGTATATTTTATGGTTATGATGTTATTAGTTCTAATAATCAAATAATTCTTTCTATTGGACATAATACTTCTAAGTTTAACGTTATTATACATAAGTTTAAAGCCGGTAATTCAAATGAATTAGGTACAGGTATTACTTATAATCCTGCAGGTGATAATTCAAAAACCACAAGTTTTATTAATGTTAACGATAAACTTATAGATATTATTGCTACAGAAATAACTAATAATACTATTTATAATAGAACATTCTTTACTCTTAATAATGTTGGTAACGGTAATACTACAGATAATCCTTATTTCTTTAAAAGAGATAATAAATTTGTAGTTAAACTCGGAGATAGTGAAATTGTATATGATAATTTTGGAGATTTTGTTCTTCAAAATAATGCTTTTAATACAAATCAAGGAGTTAATAAGCACGGAGGTTTCTTTAACGATGTTGATAAAGCTACTTCTATGTATATCAATGTTGCTACTCTTGCCGTACCTGATCAAGTTCAATCCCCCGTAGAGGAAGATTCAATTGTTGGAGTTGCTAACACGATTCAAACTGCTACTCTTGAAAAAGCTAATTCTACAGAACGTCTTCTTGAAAAAGCTGCTATTCCTAAATCAACTATTGATTTACTTACTGGCAAAAATGTTTATGGTATTCCTATCGTTTCTGGTACTTATTATTATGATAAAAAAGACAAAACAGGTAATGCTAAATATAATCGAGACAAAAAAGCTGTTATATTTACTAAAGCTGGTTCTAATTTAGCTAATTCTTCTCCTACAACATTAGTTCGATTACTTATTCATGAACAACTTCATGCTCATATTGATGAACATAATCTTTTTGATAAAGAAAATATCGTAGATGATTTGTTTGAAACTTATAATAAATTTATTGAAGCTGTTGAGCATGATGCTAACTATGGAGATAGAAATAGCGAACGTTATAGTTTAGCTGTTAATATTAAGAAATGGATTGAAGATAATGGTTTTACTTTTAAAGATTATTTTGAACGTATTAAAGCTAAACAAAAAGATAATTATATTGAACTTTCTGAAGATGAACAGCGTAGAATATTTGCTGAAGAATGGCTTGTTGAAAGTTTATCTCAAAGTAGTATTATTAAATATTTGAATCAAGTTGAATATACTGGAGAAGGTGTTGCCGTTGTTACAGAAGATAATGAAAAGAAAAGTATTTTTCAAAAGATTATTGATATATTACTTAAAATATTTAATATAAAAGATAGTAGTATTAAAAACAATACTATATTTGCTCGTCAATATGAGATATTAAATATTAATGATAACAATATAAGTAACGAAAATGAAATAAAGCAAGATATTAAAGATAATCAAGTATTATCTGATAAAGATGTTGGTGAAGATATTACTAAAGAATCTGAAATTATAGAAGAAGATATTAATGAAGAAGATGATGAATTTGGCGAAGATGATTATGATTCTGATATAATTGAAGATGAAGATTATAATACTATTAATAATGATTCTGATGAACTATTATCAATTACTTCTGATATAGAGGATATTAATGCTGTTAAAAATAATGACGGTAATATCATTGCTGAAACTCTGGATATTACTCGAATTAATAACATGGCAGACTATCTCAATAGCTACTCGGAGCAAGACAAGCCGTTAATAGCTAAAATGCTGCGAAATGGCGAACTTAAATACGCATGTAGATAAGTAGTTAAGCCTTATATATTACCGTCAATTATGAAGCTAAAAACAGCTATCATAATTGACGGTTTTTATTTATTAATATTGTTAAACTTAATGTTATGGAATGTTTTGAATTTGGTTATGTTATTAAAGGAGATGTTAATGACACTCTTAAGAAAACTGTAGAGTATTGTTCTGATGGTATTAAACAGAAAGCTAAAGTGCTTGCTGGATATATTCAGAGCGATGATTTTTTAGAATTTTGTAAAAAAGATGAAAAATTTGATTCTACTAAGTCTATTTTAGAAAATAAACAAAATACTGTTAGACGAATTTTAAAACAATATTATGAACTTAAACACCAAGATGTTACAACAGCTGCTGCTAAACGTCAAGCTGATTTGTTAATGGGTTTTAGTAGTGTTAAAGCTCGTAATATTGCTATTAATGATACCGCTACTATTATTTCTCTTCTTTATGAGCAAGAACGTAAATCGAGTAAATATAACAATGTTAAACTTAATAGAGTTAAAATAATTCAAAAAGCTATTGACGCTCTTGAAAAAGATTATATTAATAATGTTGCTTTAAAAGTTTATAATCAAAATAAAGAAATTGATGATAATACTATTAAAGAATTTAAAGAAGCATACAATAATGCTATACGTCTTAATAAGAAAATAATAGAGCTTAAACAACTTATTAAGAACGATAATGATGTAGATAATAATAAAAAGAAACTTAATGAAGTATATAAAGAATATACTGAAGCAAGAAGACAACAATATAATAAAGCATATAATTTAGTTAATAAATTTGGTAATATAACACAAAAGAATCGTAATAATTATATTGAACAAGTTAAACGTAATCCTAATTTTTGGTTTACAAAAGCATTTGAAAGTAGTAAACTTGTTAATATAGTTGGTGAATTTGAAAATATATTAGAAAGTAATAAACTTACTAATGAAAATTTTACTGACGATGAAGATTATACTAATTCGGGTGCTGAAAGTGTTGATGAAACTACTAAGTCTTGGGAAGATAAACTTTGGGCAAGTTTTGAAAAACCTGTTGCTGCTGATTTAAAATTATATTTTAATACTATTTATAAATTAGATTCTCCAGCAGAAGTTGGTACAAGAGTTTATAATTATGACACTAATAATGAAATTGGTCTTAAAACTACTATGGGAGCTAATTTTATTATTAGAGAATTATATACAAGAGGTAATTTTAATTCTGTTAATGATTTTATAGATAGTATTGTAAGAATGGCAACAGATATTGCTGAAGATTATGGATTAATTAAAATTGCAGATGATTGTATTAATGACCCTGTATTTGCTAATCGAATATTTTGTCAATTAAGTAATCCTAAGATTATTAAAACAATGTCTATTATTACTGAATCTGGTATTACTTTTGAACAATCCAATAAATCTTTAGATGCTATGAGTTATATGATATATAATATGCTAAATACAACTCGTAGTACAATGAGAGATTTATATACTGAAAACGATATTAATCGTATTAAAGAATTAGTCGCTCGTTTAGATAAAAGTTCTAATAGACTTGTTGCTGTTAGACTTAAAGATGATGGTGTTACTCCTAAAGAATTAAATAAGCAAATAGAAGAAGCTATTTATGAAGTACTTAAAAAATATTATCCTAAAGTAACTCGTAATGAAATACTTGGATTTATTTATAACGGAAGTAATCCTGTTAGGTCTAACATGATTGGGCTATTAAATAATATAGCAGATCTTTTACAAAAAGTTGAAACTACTGTTATAGAATATAATGAGTCATATAATAAGTATAATAATGAAAGAAAAGCTTATAATGAAGCTGTAAGATATTCTGAAGAAATTGGACAGAAATATACTAAAGAACCTCCTTTATTTGATTCTTCTAATATTAATTATGATAGACTTAATGAACCGATAGTTAATATATGTCAAAAACTTGTTAACTATTCTGCTGTACGTAACGAATTAAATAGCGTTAATGCTGAAGGTAATTTATCATCTGATGTAATTAATAACAGTTATATTACTAATCTTCTTAAACAAATTAATTATGCTAATAAAAAAGATGCTCAAGTTGGTCTAAGAAATCTTTTAGAAGAAATTAATAAAGGAGAACAATATAAATATAATAGTTTCTTTTGGGGAATTAAAGGAGCTAATGGTAAATATATTCAAGAAGGATTATTTATGAGAGATGATAGAGGTAATGTATCTATTAATCCTAACGCTCAAAAACTTATTCAAATAAGTTTATTTAACGGTGTTAAAGATATGCAAAGTGATAAATCTGCTTTATACGCTAAAATGTCTAAAGGAGATTATTTTGCTACTTCTATGGTTGCCTACTTTAATCCTATTATTGCTGGACAAAATATTGGCAGTTCTAAAGCAGCTTTAAATGCTTCACAAGCTGGATATTTTTTCCGTACTCCTTCTGACGCTCCTAAAAACTTTATTATTCAAACTCCTAAACTTGACGCTAAAAATACAATTACAGCTTTAGCTACAGATATTGCTAAATATGCTGATAAAAGACGTAATGAAATAGATAATTATGCTTTAGAAAATACAGATGAAAATTATGATAAATATTTAGAAGCTAAAGATAAAGCTGCTGCTAATAAAAATAATATATGGTCTGTTAAAGATATTTATTCTGTTATTAAAGGAGAATTATCTACTTTTAACTTTAATAGATATTATTATATTGAAAATGAAGATGGCACTATTTCTATACCTATTGTTTATAAAACTAAAGATAGTCCTGATATTGTTTGGATTAAAGGAAATAAAATTGAAGGTGAAATAAATAATATTTTATATAATATAGAAATAGAAGGTATTTCGTCAGTTAATGATAATAAACTTAGTGATGATTTTTATGCAGATATAGCGGATATTCTTAAACAAGAAGGTATTGAAAATGGTTCTATAGATGTTCGTATTAATAGAGCTGCTCCTATATTTGCTGGATTTAGACAAAACGTTATCGGAGAACTTAATATGTTTATTAATCAATTAAATTATTTATTTGATAATGATAGTAAAGGTAATTGGGTTCTTCGTAAAGACACCAATGGTTTAATTGAAAGAGTACATTTTAATAAAATTACTTATGATGATAAAGGTAGAGAATGTATTCTTGTTGAAGGCAAATGGCTTGATAAAGAAAAGACTAAATCTAATCCTAAAGCTGGTAAATTAAGTGGAAATTTCTTTAGCTTTCAAAAACTATTTAATACAAAAGATTATAAAGCTGGTGAAGAGCTTGAACGTGCATTACTTCTCTACGGGGAAACGTCCGTAGGCGAAGCCGGAGGACTTATTCAAGTTAAAGGAAATACTGCTACTTTAAATATTAATAGTCCTCTTATTAGAATTGAAAATGGTAAAATCGTTTTTAACGAAACTCAAGAAGTAAAAAGTATTATAGATAATATTGTTGAACAATGGATTAAATCTTTTAATAAAGAGATTGTAGCTCATGGCAAACAATATCAAAATCTTCTTCAAGAACTACAAAAAAGTAATGAAGATTTAGTTGATTTTGTTCTTAATACTGCTAATGCCTATATGCAATTAGATGATATTCTTGAAGGAGATGTTAAATTTTATAAAGATGCTAAAGATTTTCTTAAACGTGCTAAAGAAGTACAAGCTGGAGGAACTGCTTACGCTGGATTTGATATTAATGATACTCTTAGTGCTAAAATTAAAGAAACTATTGGTTATAATGGAGCTAAACAAGAAATTAAATTCGGTAATACTACAATAGATAAATATGCTAATGCATATTCCCCCGTAGAGGGTTATGCAATCGTACATGCTGCTGGAAAATATGCTCGTAATGGTTTTAGAGCTGTTACTATTAATAATACTGTAAGACCAAGTAAACAAGCTAATAATATTCAACAAGAATTATTTAATTATCTTAAAGATGAACTTGGTGAAGTCGCTGCTACTAAGAAAGCTGTTGAAATCGCTAATGGTTATAGAGAAGCAAGCAAAACTAATGACGCACAATCTTTTATTACTATTGAAGAATTTATGCGTAGACGTTATGCTGATGGTACTTTTAAAGAATATGAAGATATATTTCAACAGCTTTATGAACTTAGAACTGGTCAACGTAGAATTGAAGATATAGATATTAGTAAAATTAATTATCGTATTCAAATACAGAAGAATTTCTATTATGATCATAAGTACGATAGTTATACTGGAGTACATTATCCTCGTCAAATTAAAAATGCTGAATTTGTTCTTATTCCTGAACTTCTTGAAGGAACTCAACTTAAAGAGCTTTATAATTTCATGTACAAATATGATATTGGACAAGTTAATACTAATGAAACAAGTAAAGCTGCTAAAAAGAATGTTTTAACTTTTTGGGATAATGATGGAAATATTAATCCTAATTTTGAACAAGATCTTATTTCTAATAATGAAAATGCTATAGAAGATTATTATTATCGTTTTCTTTATAAACAGCAAGATGTTCCAGAGCATATGAAAGATGCTCAAAATAAAGCTGGTGTGCAAATTACTAAAAAGATTTGCGATAATGCTAATGAATCTGTTAAGCCTTATATTAATACGTTCTTTAAGAATTATTGCGCTAATATTAAAGAAGATTTTAAGAAGCTTCTTTTTAATATGGGTTGGAAAGAAGATAAAAATGGTAAATTAGTTAATATTAATAGCGATAAACAAACATTAGATTTTACTGATTTTTATAAGAAAGCTCGTATTGAAGCTCAACGTCTTGGTATGGATTCTAATTTTATCGAATATTTAACTCCTGATGAATTTGGTAATCCTGCTATGCCTAACTATATGAATAACGTTAGTAGTAAACTTGAAAGTATAGCACAAGCTATATTTAATAGTAGTATTACAAGACAAAAATTTCCTGGTTGGCATGCTGCACAGGTTACTCAAGTTGGTCATGGAATGAAAGTTTTAGATAATAATGGTAAACTTAGAGAACTTAAATATCATCCAAGAGTTATTGTTAATAAAGAAACTGGAATTGAAATAGAAGAAACTGAATATGATAAATTATCTAATGAAGATAAAAATAAATATGAAGTTAAACAAGAAGCTTATGCTGAAGTTATGATTCCTCGTTGGAGCAATCTTATTCCTAATACTTCAGAAGCTCTTGAAATGATACAAAAAGAAGGTCTTGATATTCAACTTGCTTATCGTATTCCTACTGAAGGAAAACAATCTGGTTCTATTGTTAAAGTTGTTGGTTTTCTTAATGATGTTTATGGTAGTACTATTATGTTGCCTGATGAATGGGTTACCCAAACTGGTTCTGACTTTGACGTTGACTCTGTTTACGGCATTTGTCATTCGCTTAAAGTTGTAAAAGATAAAAATGGTAATATTAAAAGAATTAAAAAATATTCTGCTGACGATTTTAAAACTGATTATGCTAAATATAAGTATTATATAGAAGATAATATCAATAATAAAATTTCTTCTGATATTGAAGATGAATTTCATGAAGATAAATATAAAGTACTTCAAAAACGTCTTCGTGATGTTGTTAAAAAACTTCGTACAGAAAAAGATAATAGAGATAATCTTTATAAAGAACTTACTAATATTGGTAAAGAAGCTGGACTATTAACTTTTAATGAATTTTCTAAATTAGATGAAGTTGACAAATTACCTCGTGTTGTAAGAAATAATAATATTATTGATGCTATGATTGCTATTATGGCAGACAATAATAGTAGAGAAGAAAATTATTCTCGAAGTAATTTTGATAAACTTTCGTCTGCCATGAAAGAAATGGATAAAGCTCGTGGAGCTGATTCTGTTAATCGTAGCGTTTATAATCCTTTTGATCAAATGGATTTTATGGAAAATGCTATGGGTGGAGCTTCTCTTAAAGCATTTTCTGTTACACGAGATACTTTTAATAGTGTTAACAATTATGCTAAAGGATATTTAGGAAAAGGCCATGAAATTATTGCTGAATATGATTTAACTGAAAAAGATGCTAATGGTGAATTTATTTATGATGCTGAGATGATGATTAAAGCGTATGGTTTATATAATGAAACTACTAAAAAAGGAGATGTTATATTATTAGATAAAGACGGTAAGAAAACTAATGAAGTTGGTAAAGCTGTTACTGCAAGAGTTAAACATTATAGGTTAGCTAATAGTTATAATAATCGTAATGTTGTTGGTGAATTAATTACTGTTTATAGTTCTCAAACTACTGCTCATATTCTTGATGCTATTAAAGAAGGTTCTATTTTTAACGAAAATGAATTTACTTTTGGAACGTTTAAAACTCTTATAGATACAGGTATGGATTATAGAACTGCTATTGCATTCTTAATGCAACCTGCTATTACTACCATTAATGAAGTTAATAATGAAAGTAATAGTTTATATCTTACAGGAGGTGGTAATACTGTTCAGAAAGCTATTAAGAGAATAGCTGCTAAAGCTGGTTTTAAACTTGGTGCTACTGACATTACTGACTATTCTAACTATGAATCGATATTGTTAGCATTGAACTCCAACGAGCAATTCAGAAATGCGTATAGAGAGCTATTTGGGGCTGAAATTTCAACGCAAAAGCCTATACAGGAACAACAATTCACGTTGAATGCAAAAGTGCTAAAATCACGCTTAGAATCGTCCAAAATAACTAATATTTCTGAATTATCACAAAAAGATAATGATATTAAAAATGCTGTTTTTGATATTGCTGTTTGTTTAGCTTTTAATAAGATTAATAAAACTACTAAAAATCTTGAAAAAGTTCTTCGTTGTTGTAATCCTGATAATTTTGGTGCAAAACAAACTATTAGAGAAACTCGTACTATTGTTGATAATGTTATTGCTTATGGATTTACCGATAATGAAGTTGGTAATACTGTAATGTGTGGAAGTAAACGTCTTATTGAAAAACTTTATCCGGGATTTATTAAAATTGAAAAAAACGAGGTTAGTAATTTAGATGAATTAGTTAAAGGAGATATTGATGTTGAAAATAGCGTTTATCCATTTTTAGCTGCATTTTTTAAATATGCTACATTAACAAGTGTTGATGTTAATAAACAATTGTTTCCAACTGAAAATGACGTTTATAATAATATTCTTAATGCTGTTCAAGTCAAATTAGGTGTTATATTTACTTCTAAACAATATAGAGAATATAAACAATATATGATGAATATGATATATTCTCAAGTTCCTATAATTAATACTCCTTTAACTATTACTGAAGAAGGTTGGTTAAATGATAATAATGAAGCTATTGTTAAATCTACTAAAAACGATACTAATTATTGGAATGCTGAAATTTCTCGTATATTTGGTTTTGAAACTACTCAAAAAATTAATTTTGATATTAAAGATGTATTTAATCCTACAAAAGAAGAACTTGATAAATTTAACGCTCTTACTCCTGCTCAAAAAATATCTTGGATTCAAACACATATTAACGGAGATTTAGGTATTTTTAATTATCTTAATGTAAATCTTAATAATCAATTTGAACTTAAACGTAAAGGATTTACTCATCAAAGTATTAAATTTACAGATTCTGCTGAAAATATGGACGATATTTATATTGAATTTGGTACAAGTTTCTTTAATAAATCTCCTATATTTAGACTTGCTATTACTGATTTAATTAAATATGCTTTTGTTGTTGATGGATTTAAATTTAAAAGAGGTGCTATTGATAAAGTTATTACTAATAATTCTTTGTATAAAAATATAGAAGATATGGGAACTGGAATTGTTCCTGCTATTCGAGAAATATTTGGATATTATGCTAATCCTGCAGCAGGAGTTACTGATGAATTTATTGATAAATTTATTCGTAGTCATAAAGAATATTGTAAATCTATTAAACTTGGTAAACCTGAAAACAATAAAGGTATAAGTAATGCTGCTTTTCAATTTAATATTTGTAATAGAGGTAATGGATTAATATTTATTTCTTTTGATGGTAGATTTAAAACTTTACTTAATGAAATTAATGTTGAAGACGCTAAATCTCCTCAAGATTATATTGTTGTTAATAGAAGTGCTGGTGGTAATAAAATTAGTACGTTGTATAAAATAGATAAACATGAAAGCGGAGTTTATCTTATTCCTATGAATTTACTTGAACCTAATGAAACAGGAGATTATAGTGTTAATCCAAATAATAATAAATATGGAGATATTAGTTTCTATAATACTGTTATTGCTGAAGCTGAAAATATTGGAGCTAAAGAATATTTTATTGATAAAGATAATAAAGTAAAATTAAAAGATAAATATAAAGAATATATTATTCCTCGTTATAAATTTAATTTAGAAAATAATGCTATAGATAATGTTAATGAATTTCAGAATGTTTCTGTTAATGGTACTGAAATACAAAAAGCTGAACTTAATAAACTATTTAAAGATATAGAGGCTTATATTCAATCCCCCGTAGAGGAGAGAGGTGATTATGGAGTTATACGTTCTGATTCTTTTTATATTAGCGAACAAGTAGGAAAAACTGATATTATTACACAAAGTATTCCTACTGAAGCAGGTAATATTCTTGTTACTATTAGAAGATATTCTCCGTCTCCTGCTTTTAAATCTAACTTACATAAAGATTTAATTAATAATGTTTCTTCTAATAATACAGAAAATATTCAAAAAGTTAGAATTGAAGAACGTGATGCTTATAGAAGTGCTTTAGCTTCTAAGACTGAAGCTCACAAATATTATAGAATTGAACATATTACTGAAGAAAGTGTTAGAGAAGAATTTGAAAAACAACAACAAGAAAATAGAGATAATTTTAATGATGAAGCGTATGCTATTACTACTGATATAACTGATGATTATATAGATAATGCTAATAGAATAACTGAAGTCGATGAAACATCTGTCGCTATGATTGCTGCTCTTAGAAGAGCTGAAAGACGTGGAGATGATATTGTTGCTAAAGCGCTTCGTAAATTAGATATAAAAGGTATAAATTCTTATCGGTCTAAAGATATTAAAGATAATAGAAGAAATATATATCATATTCTTAGTGATTATATTAGTAGTTATGCTGATATGATTGATAAACAAATGAAACATTATGTTATAGACGATAAAGAATATAATATTGGAGAACCTGATCTATATGAAATTTTAAGAAGTAATCCAGATGAAGTTCCTAATATAGTTAAATTATTACTTGAAGCTATTACGTTTGGTGATACTTTTGGAAATATTATGAATCTTCCTATTGATGGTATGGACGAAGATACTAAACGATATATTCAAAAGATTCGTGATTCTATAAATAAAATTCGTAATTCTTCAATTATTAAACAAGGATTTGATAATATGTTTAATAAATATATTGCTAATGAATTTGCTAATAATCCTAATATACGAATGAATGTTGTTAATCTTAAAGATACTTTTGGTGATTCTGGTTGGTGGGAAACTAATATTGGAGATATTGCAATGTTAAGTAATAAACAAGTACAAGTTATTGTTAAGATTGTTAATAGAATTATGAATCAAGCTGCAATGCAAGATGCTCCACGTAAGAAAAATGAGTTTCTTAAAAGATTTGATAATATATTAGCTAAAAGTGGTAGTTTTAGATGGGAAAATGTTATTAATTCAAATGGTCAACTTATTAGATCTTATACAGCTAAATTTCTTACTGATAGAGATAAATTAGTTGATGCTGTTAAAGACACTCTTGATAAATATGGTATAGATAGTAAAGAATATATTGCTGCTAAACTTAAACGTGATGAATGGTATGCTGATAATGTTGAACAACCTGTTGTTCGAGAATATTATGTTAAAAAGAATGCTTTAATTAGAGAAATATTTGAAGCTGCTCCTGAAGAATATCGTCAATATATGGAATATATTCATGAGAAATTTATTAATGATCAACCAGATATTGTTTTAACTACTCAAGAACGTAATAGAAGAAAAGAAATTGATAAGAAAATTAATCAACTTACTTCTGAATATAAAGATACTGAAACTCTTAAATCTCCTGAAGAAAGAGAACGTGCTATTAAATTAAGAAATTTTATTAAAGCTAAATCTGCTCTCAATAAAGAATATTTTAACTATAATGATACAGATGAATTTAAAGAAAATCTTGAAAAGAATTTAGCTATTATTAAACATTATGAAAAAAATAATCCTACTCAAACTTTAGATAAACGATTAGAAAATATTGAATATCGAAGTGCTTATGAATGGATTAAAAATAATAGTTATTATATTCTTAATAAAGAAGCTAAAGATAAAATTAACGAAGCATTTTCTATACTTAAAGATGAAGACAATTTAAAAAGTGCTAAAATTAAGAAAATAATAGATGATGCTAATGCTTATGATGAATTTGGTAATGTTGATGCTCGAAAATTAAGTGATAAAGATATTGCTACTATAAAAGAACTTACTAAACATAAATATGATTTTAGTTATGATAGTAACGCTGGAGAAGCTATATTAATAAAAGATATTCCTAATAATCTTCCTATATTTGATGATAATTTTTATAGAATGCTTCGTGACCCAAGTGAAAATGAAAAAGAAGTTAATCCTCGAAGAATTAAAATTATAGGTAGAATTAACGAATTATTAGGAAAAACTATTACAGCTATTGAATTTGGTGGAGATGGACGTATTCATGCTAAAGATATATTTACTAAACTTACTGAAGAAGAAAGAGAAGAATTTGCTAATTTATATACAGCTTTACGAAATATTAAAGGTAAACGTAAACCAAAAGAAATTCGTCAAAAATTTAAACAAGAAGTTGAATTTAAAACTAATGATGTTGCTTTTAATAGTGAACTTACTTGGGCTTTAAGTAATTTAAAAGGTACTAAAGATTTTGATGTTTTTATTAGTATTTTCTGTCAATTAGATAGTAGTGGTGAAATTATATTAGATGATAATGGTAATTATACTCCAAATAATGATATTTATGGTTATATAGAACCAAAAAATGATAAATATATTAATAAAAAGAAAACTGCTGCAAGAGAACTTATAGAAAATAATATTGATTTTGTTCCTAATGAATATTATTATGCTGCTATGAATGAAGCAAGTAATAATGGTAATTTTAAAGAATGGTTTGATGCTAATCACGTTTATAATCCTTATAAACATAAATTTGAACCTCTTCGAGTTTGGACTGATATGAAAGTTAATCCAGAAGGTTCTCTTAAAGGTACTTATAGTTATGTTCCTACTAATGAAAATGCTGAAAAACAAGTTAAAGATGAATATGTAAATAAAAAATATAAAAAATATAGTAATAATTATAATCGTGATAATGGACATTATAATAATTATGTTACTTTAAGTCCTAAAGAAAAAGAAATGCAAAGTTTACTTCAAGAAACTATGGATTTCTTTGCTGAACATAATAAACATAATACATTTGTTGATCAAGGTTATATTCCTCGTAGACGTAAAGTTGTTACTGATACAAAATGGGCTGTTAATCAATTATTAGGGGTTACTGGTTTAGAATTTAGAAATGATAGTGAAGATAGATGGAATGCTAAAGTTGATTATGCTAATGATTATGAAGTAGAAAATGACATGCTTAAACTTCTAAAAGGTAAAGGTTATCAAGAATTAGAAGAAATCCGTCCTAAAGGAATTGGAGAAACAGATGAAAGTTATCGCAAATATCTTCAAGATACTAAAAAGAAAAATGAAGAAATTAAAAAGAGTAATCTTGAAATAGATAAACAATTATTTGATAAAGATTATCGTAGTGTATTTGCAGAAGCTATTTCTAATCAAGTTGTTATAAATGCTCGTAATAAAGCTAAAAATTGGTTATATTTACTTCAAGAAGATTTGAAAAATACTGAAGCTGTCAAAATTAGTAAATTTACTGGTAGACCTGTTATTAATAAACGTACAAGTATTGATATTCAAGATAGTTATCATACAATTAGTCAAGATAATACTTTAAAACAAGTTTATGGTTTTACTCGTCGTCTTATTTTTGAGCAATTTAAAGAAAAGTCTAAATTAAATAAATATGCAGATTTAGCTCGTAATATTACTTCTGCTAAATATATGATTTTTAACGTTACTGGAGGTATAGCTAATATTGGTACTGGTTTTGCAAATATCATGGGTGAAGCATTTGCTGGAGATAATCTTAGTAAAAATGATATTAGAGAATCTATCGGAATGTATATGAATAATTCTTTACGAATGATTGCTGATATGTATAAAGATAAAAGTGATAATTTTGCTGTTGCTCTTACTAAATATTTTAAAGTTATTGATTTTGATGCAATGACAGAAAGAGTTCGTGGAGAAACTGCTGGAGAATATGCTCGTAGAATGCGCAATTTAATGTATAGTTTACAATCTGGTGGTGAACATTTTATGCAAAATACTGTTCTATTTGCTGTTCTTAAATCTAATAAAATATTTGACGATATAGACGGTGTTAAACGTTGTGGTAGTTTTTCTGAATATGTTTGGAAATTAGAATATGATACTATGGTTTCTGTTATTTCTAAAGATAAAGATTTACTTGAAGAATTAAAAGAATTTAAACGTATTATTAGACAAGATAAAACTGAACAATTTAAATATGATACATTTAAACATAATATTATAGAAGATTTCCTTAGAGCACATGCGAGTAAAGAAATAATTCAAGAATATATTCATGCTAAAAACCAAGCTATTAAAAAAGCTAAAGAAGAATGGAAAACTAAACCTACTATTATCGATTTACTTGAATTAAAGAATGGAGAAATTGTTCCAAAAGCTGGAGCGGAAATTACTCCAGATATGATTAATGATATAAAAAATAAAACTGTTAATCTAAACAAGAAAATTCATGGTGTTTATGATAAACTTGGTGCTGCTCTTATTGAATTTACTTGGTGGGGTAGTTTAGTTATGCAATATCATAAACATTTATATCCCGGTGTTATGAAACGTTTTCGTCGTCGTGGATATTATAATGAACAAACTAATACTATAGAAGTAGGTTCTTATGTTGCTTTTGTTGATTTTCTTGGTAAAGAATTTAGAAATGTTGTTAGCGACGCTAAAAAACAAGGAGATGGATATGTTGGCATAGCTATTGCTTCTGTTCAAAACACTTTTAAAGCTGTAATAAATACTATAACTAATATTAAAACTAATTGGAATTTAATGTCTCCGTGGGAACGTAACGCTGTTAAACGTTGTCTTGGTGATTTATATGGTATTCTTAGTGCTTTATTATTAGGAATTACTATATATGCTATGACAGATGACGATGATGAAAAAGAAAGTAATGTTATTGCTACAGGATTATATCTTGCAGATAGACTTCTTTCTGAATCTCAAATGTATACTCCGTGGGGACTTTATTCAGAAGGTAAAACTCTTTGGTCAAGTCCTATTGCAGCATATAATGGTCCAAGTGATTTAATTAAGATTATGGATTATAGTGCTCGTTGGCTATTTGATGAAGATTTTGATCCTGTTTATAGTACTGGTATTTATAAAGGTAAAAATAAAGTTGGTGTGCTTATTAAACGTAATATTCCTATTTATAGAGTTATTGAAAGACTTAATAATATGACTAAAAATAATAGTTATTATAGAATTAATGAGAAAGCATTGAATATGAAAATTAGTAAATATATTGCTGACCAAATTAATCCTGATTAAATAAATATTATTACTATTGTTTATATAGCTGGAGTTTATTCTCCAGCTATTTTTATGTTTGCACATGACCATGTGCGCTGTGGTGCAGATTATTTATTACATTTATTATATAATAATTTAATACATAATTAAACCATGCCTCAATTCAGTTTTGAAACAAAAGCTAATAAAAGAGTTAAAGAAATAATTACTATTGAGGTTTAATGAATAGATGGTTATATTAATATTAATATAAGTAGATAAAATATTAATATTTTTATCGAAAATATTTGGTTATATGAAATATAAGTATAATCTTTGTAATGACGGCCGGCACTAATAGAATCGGTAACAATAATCTTACTGATTATAAAGAAACAGAGGTCGACAATGTTTCAAATGATGTTCAAGATATTGTTATTGCCGTTGATTGCTTTATGACTTTAGGAAGTCGTGTAGCCAGTAGTAGTTAGTCTTAGACAACCTTAGCTCACGGTCAGCGTTTCGCATAAAGTTGATGAAGTGCCACAGCAAAGCCTGCGCAAGATGAAGGAAACCTTAGCGTTTCTTATAATCAAAGACCTGCTGTAAACAGTCGTCAAACATAAAACAAACATATACAAGATATACGTAGTAAAATTATTCATAAAGCAAGCGTGCCGACCGTTAAATTAAACGCTGCTGTTCCCCAATATACGTTTCAACCTCCGTATATTGGGGATTTTTATTTTCATAATCTTATTATTTATGTTATTGTTAATCATACTATTGATTATAAATTTATATCAGTAGTTGAATATGTTAAAAAAATAAGCCCGCAACAAACTAATGTCTGTTACGGGCTTTTCTATGGGTGCTAACTTGCGTTACAATAGCTATTTTTAGCTTAATTTCGTAATATATTTATGATTTGGTATAATTATATTACTCGGACTTCTTAGAGCTATTTTTAGCTTTAATTTTCGTTTTTGGTGTAGTATTATCGTCAATACGATCAACTATAACAGCAATATCTGTAACTTTATCATTTATAGTATTAATATCTCCACGAGTAAATCCAATTTCATTAGTAATATTTATAAGACGATTTGTTGTACTTTCACCAAGTCTACCAGCTTTATTTATATAATCAAGTAAAGTATTATGTATAGTTCCAATAAGTTCAATACAAGTATTATACATATCTTTGTGATTTATATTAGGACGAATATATTCAACATCTTTAGAAATATCATTTAATAAATCATCAGTATAACCTTGACCTTTAATAACTTGCTCTTTATAAGCAACAATTTGAGCTTTAAGATCTTCAATAGATACTATCAAGTATCTAAGTAACAATATTAATATAACTAATATTGTCGAAATTGATATAATTAAAAATACGTTCATAATTAATCGGATTATAGCCATGATTGGTTGCAACTTCTCTACGGGGAATCGCGAGGAGCGAAGCGACGAGCATCAACATCAAAATTTGCAAAATTAACAATTTGATTTTTATAAGCAATACCCACTCCGCTACGCTCCGTGGAATCCCCCGTAGAGAAATCATCACCATTTATAGCTCATTATTTGTTTGTTATTGTTTATTACTCTTAGTTTTAGCAATATTTCGCTTACTATTGATTTTATTTATAATAATAGCGTCATTAATTTCATTAATTCTACTTTTAACAGAAGCAATATCTCTACGAGCAGCGTTTATTTGTTTAATTGTATTATCTAAATCTTGTTTAATAAGGACAAATTTACGAAGAAGTTCATAAACAGATTTAATTACATTAATAAGATTGATAACAGGTTGTTTAAGTTTAACGTAAAGATATATTATAATAGCTATTGCAGATAGTATTACAATACAATAAAAAACATCAAATGCAATCATGATTATTTAATTATTAAATTTTTGTTATTTACCTGTACTACCAAATCCACCAGCTCCACGTTCAGTTTCACCAAGTTCTTCAATAGTTTCTACTTCGTCCCAAATAATTTGTTCACGATGACGAACAAGAATTTGAGCAACTCTATCTCCAACGTTATATTCAATAACAGGAATAAATGGAGCGTTAATAGCTCTATGAACTATCATGAGTTCGCCAGTGTAACCTTCATCAAGAGTACCGGGACTATTTTGCATTATGGCCATAGTTTTAGTATTACTACTTCTTGGACGAATTTCCATTTCATAATCTTCAGGAAGTTTAAAATGAAGTCCTGTATGATAAACTACACGGTCATCTTTTTCTTCTATACTATGAACATAAACGTCCATACAAGCATCACCTTGTTTACTATAGGTAGGAAGTTTAACTGTTTCATCTTCACGATAAACTTTAACACCAACATGATCTAAAGTATCAAACATTTTAACTAAAGTATCATAAAGAGTTCCATCATCTGGAGTTGTTGCTGCATAATAAACAGCGTCTGCTAAAACATAAGGTATTTTACTCATTTTAATTTTATTGTTAAAAGATTGTTACATATTTATTAATATATTGCCAGCAAGTTCTATCTTTTTAGCTTTACTGCCATAAAGAATAGAATCCATACGTTTAAGTCCGTTAGAATTATCTATATTAGAATAATAACCAGTAACAGCATTATAAGCACCCCATTTAGTATTAATTATTTCTTTTTGTCCAATACCACTATAATAGTAATTATTCATTTCTGCAACAACGTTAACTTTTTTCATACTAATTTCAGCGTCATTTATTGCAGAAAAATCTCTCATAATAACTTGTTGAATATTATGTCCAGTTTGATAAATTCTACTATATTCATCATCAGTAAAAACTACTTTACCAAAGAAACTTTGTACTTCTTCATCTTTTATAGTACTTTTATACATATGATTATATACTTCATTAAGAAAATTAATCTTAGATTTAGTAATACCCAATATTTCATCAGCAATATCTATATTATCATGAACAGATTTAGTATGTCTAAAACTAACATAACTTTCAGTATTTCTAATCGCAGCATTAAGAGTATTTTCACACACAACTCTTATAGGTGTTAGTAATATTTTAACTCCAGTAGAACCATCGTGAGAAGTAGTAAATACAAGATAATTATCTACAACGTCATCTTTAACAAATATATTATTTGGTAATTTGGCACTAACAAATATTCTTTGACCTTGACCAAAAGCTCCAGCTGTTTGCCAAATAGCTTTATTTTTGCCAATAGCTTGGTCAAAGAATTTAAAAGCATCAATATTTTGAACAGTTGTATATCTACCTTTAACTATTCCTAATGGAATATTTTTATCAGTACGATAAATACCATAAGTATTATCTATAGGAGCGTAATCTACACCATCTTCGTTAAAACTATCTTGAATCGGACATTCAACATTCCCATTAGATAACATAGCAGCATAAATATAACATTTATCAACACTCCAATCTAAACCAGCTTTTTTAATAACTTCTTCAGAAGTGGTGCAGTCTTCAACATTTACTGCACCTTTAGTTCTAAATGGAACACCTTTAACAATATATCTACTCATTACGCTAACATTTTTGCATATTTACGAATATCATATTTTCTATCATGAACAGTTTTATCAAACTTAAAATAAACTTCATAGAAATCTTTTAAAACTTTAAGTTTAGGTTCACGATGATCAACAGTTATAATTCTATCGCCATTATCTAAAATAAGAGAACAAGGAATATTAACAATACTTTGAATAGTATAATTATGTTTATCCACAACCTCTTTTCTTATTTCACATATAGCAATATATTCTCCTGTAACAACTCCTCCTTTATTAATAAAAATAACAGGGTTATAATAAATATCTGGCTCATTTTCAAAAACTTTAGCACCAAGATTATGATCATATATATTATAAATCTTAGCTTTATAAGCATTATTATTTATTATTTTATTATCTTCAGTATTTTTTAAAATAAGAGGATAACGAATATTATTTCTATAATTAAAACTACCTATTTGTTCAAATTCATTATCTTTTAGAGTTAAAGGAGATAATAAGCCAGTAGTATAAAGTTTATTAATAGTATCTATTATATCTTTCATTTCATCATCAGACTCTGGCTTTATTTCATCTATAGCTTTACAAATATTAAGAATATTATCAAAATATTCTTTTTTATAATGAAAAGTAGGATTATTTTTATTTATTTCATTTACTATTATATTAGCTTCTCGTTTAAGTACATAAGAAAAACCAGTTTCATTATCATTAATTTTATATAATTTTCCTAACATATTATTTAAATTGAATAGATTGATTATTTACTATTATACCAACTGTAGGTTGATCTTGTTCTAAAGTTTGACAAATATTAATAACACGTTTCATTTCGTCTTTAGAAGTAGCATTAATAACTTCAGTTCTAAATACTTCTTTACCTAAATGTTGAAGAATATCTGGATTATTTTTTAATAATTCTTCAATAGTATCAGTATAAGAAATATTAATTTTAATATGTTTTAAATCAGATATATTAAAAGGAGAAAAATCTTCTCCAAATTCAGCTATACATTGAGCATTAATGCTATCTAATATACCAACTAAATCAACATCTTCTCCTGTATAAAGAATATCTTGTTGAACAAGTTCTTGAATTAAATCTCTAAATTTATAAATTAAAATATTAATTCGAGCTTCATTTATTTCGACACTTTGAGTATTCTTAGTAAATATTCTAACGTTAGGAAGTTCAATAAATTTATTATTTTTACCTGTTTCTCCAAAATTAATAACTGCTTCAAGCATTGCTTTTTTAAGACGTTCAATACGATTTTTATAAACATTTTGTCTATCATTAAATCGTTTCTTTTCATCTTTAAGAGCTTGTTCATCAACTTGCCAAACTTTAATAGCCTTTACATAACTATCAAGTTTTTCTTTAAGTTCTTCTTGTTTAATGCAAAGTTCATTATATTGCTCATCGGTAATTTCACCTTCTGCTTGTTCAACTTCATTAAATATACGAAGAATATCATTAGATATATTATATAAACTACTCATATTTATTTACTGTTTATTATTTTTAATATAATTATTATAACTTTTAACGGTAATATCGTTAATATGTTTATTTTTAAAATCATTAGTTGTTTTCCAATCAATATCATATAAATTAGAAAGTCTAATTAAATCACTATTTTCACAATCTATAGTCATTATGCTAATAAATTCTTTAATTTCAACTTTAACTCCTTTTAATTTAATAGTATTAAAAGGAATATAATAACCAGATTTAATTTGACATTCTTTTATATAACAAGTATTAAAATATCTACCAGTTAAAACACCATCTTTAGTTTCAAAAACATCATTTTTCCAAGATAAATCTGTACTAAAAGGAAGAAGTTTTTTTGTTTTAATAGATAAAATATATTGTGGAGATATAGAATAAGCATTAGTAACAAACATTTTATTAAGATATTTATAAATTTTATTATATCTTTTATTAATATATAATATT
>ERZ1106939.289-NODE-289-length-45612-cov-11.687556_pt1 | contig 45612 bp, 52 predicted proteins | sample MGYA00403669_ERZ1106939 | MGnify/ENA primary metagenome ERZ1106939 (study PRJEB35170, sample SAMEA104062447) | human gut metagenome | biome: human gut; feature: human-associated habitat; material: faeces | place: Denmark | collected 2012-09-28 ...
CTCCGGCCCCTGCTCCGGCTCCGGCTCCGGCCCCTGCTCCGGCTCCGGCTCCGGCCCCTGCTCCGGCTCCGGCTCCGGCTCCGGCCCCGGCTCAGACCAATGTGAGCAAGGAAGCGTCTGATGCTCTCAGCGGAATTTTGGCGGATGTTGCTGGTTACTAGTTGACAAACAACTCGTAGGCGGCTATACAGGTTCCATGAGGTGGTCAAACCGCCGCCTCATGGAGCCTCAACCTGAGCAAGAAGGTTTTCACGGAGGCGGGAATCGAGGGAAGTCTGGATTTATGAGGGCTTGAAGCACCCTCGTGTCCGCCCAGACTGAATGGTGGTTCTACTGAGATTCCCTCCTCCCTGAAAACCTTCTTTTCATAGGACACAGCGTATGCTTCAGCAAACGAGACGTTTTCTTTCCAGTCTGCTCCCCCCGCTTCCCCCTCGCGAAGACTCTTTCAGTTTCCCCACCTATTTTTCTTTGGGTATCAAAGACGGTTCCCGTCGGCAGAGCCCTTGTCCTGGCATCGACGACATAATCTCCGAAGGATTTTCTCTGTCGGCACAGGGCTACAACGCCTACTTCGCCCTCGCTTCTTTTGCTGATGGTGCAGCAGGGCGCAGGCAGGTGAATGCTCGTACCCTCAAAGCCTTCTGGGTTGACCTCGATGTCGGCAAGCAAGGCATCTCCTACCCGACCATCCAGTTCGCAGCTTTTTGCTTGAACCGTTTCGTGCGCGAGACGGGTCTCAATCCTTCGTGGATTATCCATTCCGGTAAGGGCCTGCACGTCTATTGGGCCCTGTCCGAGCCTGTGCCTGTCGCCTGGTGGCGCCGTGTCGCTCTCATGTTGGAAAAGGAATGTGCCGCTTTCGACCTCTGGGCAGACCCGGCTTGCACCAAAGACCCGGCTCGTGTGTTGCGTCTTCCAGGCACCATACATCAAGGTACCGGCAATACTGTATCCGTGGTTCGGGAGACCGGCTGGGTATGGGAGCCGCACAAGTTCGTAGAAGTCATGCTGACTTCGATGGCGGAGAAACATCCCGATGCCATCATCAAGCTCAAGGCGGAGCTCAAGCCTACGGTTCCTCAGAACATCGCGCAGATGCCGCAGCCTGTGGCATTGACCGGCAATGCTCTGTTCTCCGACGGCATGGGGTTCACATCTTCCGCGCCGGTGGCGAAGTCTGAACCCATAGTGCGTGGCTGCCGTCAGATGCTCTTTTCCGGTAAGGGGCAAGAGCCGCACTGGTATGCCGCCATGTCCATGTTCAAGCGCTGTGTGGACGGCAGGGAGTGGGCCCATGCTGTGTCGGCTTTGGATAAGGAACGCTACAACCCTGCGGACTGCGACGCAAAGTTCGACCACGCCCCTGATGACGCTCCTGCCCGGTGCGACCGTTTCGACAGCTTGAATCCCGGGGTATGTCCCACATGTCCGCACTGGGGCAAAATCACATCCCCTGTGCAGTTGTGGCGGAAGTCGCAGAATGCCGGTGAAACGTTCGTGCAGCAGCCTGTGGCCCAGCCTGCGCCTCAGCCGGTGCAGACCATGCCGCAGCCTGCGGCCCAGCCGGTGCAACGCCTCATCATCCCGGAAGTCTTCGACCACCCGCGCATCGGGTTCCGCAGCAAGCGCTACAGCGTGGATGACAGAGGATGCATCTGGCACAAGTCAGAGAAACAGGATGACGGTTCGTGGGTGACGACAGACCATATCCTCACCACATCCCAAGTCTATTACATCAAGTCGGAATGGACATACACGAATGGTGTTTCTGAGCGTTCGCATTGGTTCGAGGTGCGCCACAAGCATGGGGCTGTCGAACTGATGCGCCTGCCTGCTTCCACGCTGGCGAGCAATCAGAGCCTTATGGCAGCGCTCAATTCTTCCAACATCCTCTCGTGTAACCTTGACATGTACACCCCTAAAATATTTGCAAGTTTTATGAACAGCTACCTTCGCAGTGTTTTGGAAAACGGGTACAGTACAGAGATTCAGACGCGGGATGTGTTCGGGTGGACGGACATCACCGACCCCGTGACGAACCAGCCCACGTTGGGTTTTGGCGTGGGTCATGGTGTCATCACAGATACCGGCATCCACGACATGGTATATAAAGGCTCGGCTGAAAAGCTGGCGAAGAAGGAACTGTCCATCAAGGGCGACCTCGACAAATGGAAGTATGTCCCGCAGATGTACCGCGTCCTCAACCAGCCTGCTGCCCAGCTCGCCATGTGTCTGTCCTTCGCGGCTCCGCTCATGCACTACGGCCCTGGCGTCGTGCGTTCTGCTGCTTACTCTTTGTGGAGCACCACATCCGGCAAAGGCAAGTCGCAGGTGTTGTGCTCTGCTGCATCCATCTGGGGACATCCTGAAGAGCAGTTCGTGCAGCGCAATTCCTCTGCCGTCATGCGGATGCGGAAAATGGCCGTGCTGAACAATCTGCCCGTCTACATGGACGAACTTTCGGACATGAAAGACGAAGACCTCTATGCCCTCGCCTACAGCCTGATGGGCAATCAGGAGAAGCAGAAGCTCAAGAGCAATGGCGCTGAGATGGTAGACACCGGTTCGTGGTCTACGGTCACGTTCATCACGTCGAACAAGTGCATCAAGGAAGCCGTTGCCCGCCATGCCGGGGATTCGGAGGCCAGTATCGTGCGCGTGATGGAGTACGAGTGCGACTTCCCCTCGTATGCCGACAAGCCGGAAGTGCAGGAATACATCCATGCGTGCATGGACGCCTGCAAGACGAACTACGGCCTCGCCGGGCCCGAGTTTATCTATCAGGTCTTGAAGCACAGAGACCGGCTGGCGACGCTCACGCAGCAGGTAGAGACGTGGTGTCGTAAATACGGCTTCGACAACTCGGAACGCTTCCTGAGCTATCCCTTGGCGATGGCGATGAAGGCCGGGCGCTGGGCTGTGGAGTATGGTCTGTTGGACTATGACATGGATGCGCTGGAGAACTGGGTCATCAATGTCTTCGTGCCGCATAACCGTCGCAGCACCGAAGCGAATACGTCTGACCCCGTGCATATGCTGACGACGTACCTCATGGAGCGCCAGCTCAATATGCTGGTGGTCAGGGCCAACCATCGTGACAAGACCATGCCTGAGCAGCCGCATGGGGTACCTGATAAGTACATCGTGAGTCTGCCAAACAACAGGGACATCACTATGCGGGCCGTGCTGGCGACGCAGGAATTGTACATCTCGCGTTCCGACCTGCACAAATGGCTCAAGGCCCAGAAGCATTCGCCTTCCAATCTCTGGAAGCGTCTCGAAGACAGAGGCATCACAGCCAAAGATACGACCAAGAATTTTGGTGAGAACATCGGCTGGATGCAGCTCCCCAACACATGTTGCTACAGGCTGGACTCCACGAGCGTGAAGCGGCTCGGCTTCGACATCAAGGATGCCCCGGCCCTTGAGGCTACGGCCAATGTGAAAGTCCTGTAACACATGGAAGATGTCCTTATCAACTGAATCGGTGTATTTACTCAATCCAAAATTGGATGCAGTTGGGCTCCCAAGGAGGGCCGCCTATGAACGACATGAAGATTTTCGAGAACTCCGAGTTCGGCGCCGTGCGCGTCGTGGATGTGAACGGTGAACCCTGGTTCGTGGCCAAGGACGTGTGCGAATGTCTGGAACTTGGCAATCCGCGCACGAGCATTGCCCTTTTGGATGAGGATGAAAAGGGCGTCCATACTATGGACACCCCCGGCGGCCAGCAGGAAATGTCCATCGTTTCCGAGGCTGTGGCCTGTATTCCCTGATCCTGCGTTCCCGCAAACCAGAGGCCAAGGCTTTCAAACGCTGGATCACGCACGAGGTCCTGCCCAGCATCCGCAGGACGGGCCAGTACGGCGGCTATGCTCTGCCGCGTGTGCCGCAGTCCTTCCCCGACGCCCTGCGCATGATCGCCGACATCGAAGAGGAAAAGCAGCTCGCCCTTGAGCAGCGGGACTACTACAAGCGCACCAAGGCCGAGATAGGCAGCCGACGCGAAGCTACCAGCATGGCCACGGCGTCCGCAGCCGTTCGCCAGCGCGACGCTCTGGCCGACAAGCTTGGTGAGGGAAAGCACTACAAGCAGGTGAAGGCCATCCCGTGGCTGCTGGAGGTGTTCCACGAGTCTGCGGGCATGTACTCGCAGGTGGGCCGCAAGCTCTCGCAGCTTGGGGAAAGGATGGGCCTCGCCCCGCGCATCAAGGAAGACAGCCAATACGGCACCATCAAGATCCACCATATGGAAGTCATCGAGGCGCTCCGGCTGGCTCTCAAGCAGGACCACAACCTGCTGGGGAAATATCGTAAGATGAACTAAACCGTTCGGAATTCGTGCAGACATAGACAGAAACGTGAAGCCCCCTCATGTCGACCAATGCGGGCGTAGTGTCGACATGAGGGGGCTTTTTTTGTATCCGGCATCCTGGGGGAACGGGAGGTGAAACCAGGACGACGGAAATGTTTATTCGGCGATGTCGATGTTGATGGGGATACTGCTCACAGCCGTTCCGTTGCAGTTCGTGGCGCACACGCTCATGGAGAACTGTCCCGATACGTTCGGTGTGCCGGACAACGTGACCGTGTTGGCTTTGGTCTCGACCCGCATCCAGTCAGGAGCGCCGTTCGCCCCCAGGGTCATAGGCATCGAACCCTGGAACGCCACATGCCCCGTCCACGGCTGGCCCTTCGTACAATCCGGGAGCGCATAACCCCCGACTTCCACAGGTTCGCATTCACACGGACCTTCGCAGCAGGTGTAATTGCACACAAGGTCTTTGATGGCGGCGATGATAGTGGGAGAAACCGTGCGGATACAGGCGCCGTATGTGAACGTCTGGGGCTTGGTGCCTCCGATACCGCGTTCCAGCAACAGGGTGCCGTGGTCATTCCGCACCTTCACGGTCTCCATGTCGGTGTCGCCGACGATGGACAGGTAGGTGTAATCGTCTTCACCACTGAGCAGGTCGAGAAGGTCAGCCTTGGCCTTCTCGACAATAGGCAGGTCGAGGTCGCTGGCTTCGAGCTTGCGTGTCAGGAAGGTGGTGAAATACTTGTTCTTGAACATGCGGAAGTTCCCCTGCTTAGATGTTAGCGAGCTTGCGTTCCAACTCGGCAATACGCTTTTCGAGTTTGTCCAGTGCTTCCTGGGAGGCAAACCCGATATGTCCGCTGCGGGCATAGTCGAGGTTGGACAGCATACGGTGGTCACTCGTGCCGGGAGGGCCGGGAGGGCCCTGCTTGCCTGGGATACCCGGTCTGCCGGTGGCCCCTGGGCGTCCGGGAGGGCCCTGTTCACCGGTCTCACCACGCTCGCCGGGCGGGCCGGGTTCCCCTTTCGGACCAGGGAGACCACGCAGCCCGCGCTTACCGGGCTCGCCCTGTTCCCCTGCTTTGCCGGGAGGGCCGGGAGGGCCGGGAGGGCCGGGAGGGCCGGGAGGGCCTGTAAGGCCCTGCTTGCCAGGGGAACCCGGTTCCCCCTTGGGCCCCACCTTACCGGTGTTGCCAGTATTACCCTTGTCACCTTTCAGCGGGTCTCCCCACCGCAGGAGGCAAGGCGAAGAACTGTCAAAGATGAGGGCTTGTCCATCGACCCCACCGGGCGGGATGCCGATGATGGGATTGACGGGGTAGCCTTCACCACAACTGTGGGGAATATTGTGCCGTGCCATTTAGACCTCTTCGTCACAGGTCCCAAGCATGAATTGTACCTGGGCCATGTCGATAATGTGTTCACTGCATCGAGGACCATAGTCTATATCGAATCGCGCCAGAACGCAAAACAGCGGCACGGGCGGCATATGCGCCGGAGAATGAATACTCAGGTCGGGAACGCAAGGAGAATCGGCAGGACGCGGCGCATCGCGCAGGTCACGAAGAACACGGAAGTCGAGCGGCTTGTCGAGTGCCGGATGATACTGCAACACACCTGTGTAGCGTCCCCACGGCAGTGTGCGGAATACATCGGGGACATGGAATTCCACCGTGCCGTCTTCTCCCCAGGTGAATGCCCTGCATACGATGGGAGCGAAGTCAGGCGGTGCAGGATTCGCCACATCGACATCGACGCGATGACCCGGCCAGCAGCCGTGCAGATACCACGGACTTCCGCCTGTGTGACAGCCGCAGGTGCAATCGCTGTCAGCCTGTCCGGGCATGATTGTCAGTATGACATTGCGCCAGTCCTGTAAGATGCGATTGTTGCGCCAGTCTTTGATGCGGATGCCGATACGGGCGACATCCTCGGTGAGCGACAGAATCATCCTAACCCCTTGTCCTGTAATAGTTCAACGAGTTCACGGCTGCATCGTATATGTTCGTGGATGAAAGTTCAAGGTTGGCGAACGCCGTTCGCAGTTCTTCCGAGTCTTCCATTGAGAGCCACCTGTCCTTGTATTCCTTGTTGAAGTCCATGCCGTTCTTCCGCAACGCTTTGTCGGTTTCCCAGATGAGCATGTAGTCGGAAATCTCTTCCGGGGTGAAACCGATTTTTTCGAGCTGGGCCTGACGATAGGCTCTGGCGTCGACGCTGCGGTCAGGTGACGTTATCTTCACACCGGAACGTCGGATGCGGGATTCATATTCATCCTTGGCGTTGTAGTACAAAATCTGGCTCGACTTCCCGGCATTCCCAAACCATGTGGATGTACCAAGTCCACGCAGCAGCGGGTGCATGTCACGAAATTCGGACATGCTCTGCGACCCTTTGTAAAGGGCTTCGTCTTCCACGGCACCCATGACCATGCGCAGAGGACCGGTGAGGATGCTCTTCGCCATGTAGCGCAGTTGTTCAGGAGCGAAGTCGATGCCGGTCTCGCTGTTGAGGCGTTTCGCCATGTTGTGCCAGATGACCGGGGTATTCGTTCGGCCCGTAGACGACAGCGCCGTCGTACCCTGGGAAGACTCGCGGGTTATCTCTTGCCCGAAATACGACCGGTTGATGGCAACATCGACAAAGGGGCGCAGGGGCGGCGGGCAGAGAAACGCTGCCAGATAATCGGCAGGATGTTCCGTGAAGCGATAGTCGGGCCAGTTGCCCGGCATAGTGTTCTTGACCGTGAGGAACAGCGTATCGAAGGCCAGGTCTTGCGGAGACATGAGACCGCTCGCCACACGTTCCTGACCAACGGACAGCATGGCCGCTATCTGCGGCAGACCAAAACCGACAGGGAAGCGGACGAAGTCTCCCTCAGACCCCATGCCGATGGGTATGCCGCGCACCAGCTCGGACAGCGACATGGCATCCATACGATACTTGCCATTCTCATCCCGGCCAAGGGATTCCCGGGCCAGCGGGTACAACATGGAATACGCCCCGTAGGCAGCCAGCAGGCCCATGTATCCACGCATCCCCTGTTTGATGATGTCACCTGGGGTACGCGCACCGAGACCCAAGGTGCGGGCCAGGGCCACACCAGATTCCACAGTGGGTACGACATAGGGAAACAGGACGCGAAGATACGGCGTCAGTTCACCACGATGGCTCAGGTTCATCATTTCCAGCACGCCACGGGCCGCACGACTTGCCGGTACTCCGGCTTCGCGCAGGGTGACGAACTGGGCAAAAGCACCCGCATTCTGGAAGAAGTCGTTCCAGTCATCCAGTACACGCATGACTTGGTTCTTCGACGTGCCGAGACTTCTCAGCCAGCGTGCTACGCTGGGGCCCCCATAACCGACGATGGCCTTCTCCAGCCGGGAAGAAGCATCTGGCAGTCCAGAGATGGTCCCAGATTCTTCGACCGGAGAACGCTGTCCCTGGATGTATTTCTGGAACAGACCGCCGCGATGGTATTCATCCAGATATTGGTACATGGGATTCGCTTCGTCGAGCCTGCCCTGCATAATGTCCAGCAAGGCTTTGGATGTCCTCGGCGTGTTCGCCAGCACTTTCGCTGCCAGAGAGCTGCCTTTGATGCGAGTGCCGTCTTCAGCATAATAGTCACGATTCACCATGTTGGATGCACGTTCCATCACATCGCGAGAACCGGACAACGGAGCGAATAGAGGCGAGAACCGCGTATTGAGCTGGCTGACAAGACTGGTGAAACGCCCGGCAGCTTCGACTGGCAACCCGGCGCTGCCCAGCTTGTAATCACTGGACATGGCATTGTTGAGCATTTCACCGGTGAGACCGGATTCCACATGGGACCACTTGGGGTCAAAGCGAAGGTAACGCCTTTTGATAACAGTCTCACCGTCAGCAATAGGCGTAGGTACATCTGCCACGATACCACCCCCGGTAAGGAGCTGGTCAGCGATGGCGCGCTGCTTGGGGTTCGTGCTGTGAGACATCCGCATGAGGGAGGCGTAATCGTAAGTCTTGATACCAGAAGCGTCGATAGCGCCGGTCTCCAGCAGATGGTCAGCAACGGCGAACATGTTCACAGCAAACTCACGGGAACCGACTTCGGTCGCCGCCCGGTTGATATAGAAGAACAGCGTGTCATACGCGCTGTCAGGACGGGACGACCGACCCTGGATGGCGTAGTACGACCCGGGGTTGTATGCCGTGCTGTCGTTCGATACACCGAGCAGGTTGCTTTCACGGGTTCTGATAGCGACGTAATGCTCGAACCCGGGGAAGCTGTCCAACACTTCTCGCGAGACGACACCAGCCTTGACGCGCTCTTCCAGCACCATGTCGAAAAGACCGGAGATACCATCAGCGATGGTGTCGGCTTCTTCTTTGGAAAGACCGGTCTCTCGCAGGATGCGGTCCATCTCGAACTGCGCTTCTCCGTTGGTATAGCCTGCGGACACGAGGTCTTCGGGGAGGTCGGTAGTTTCGTCGATGAAGTCTTCGAGCTGTTCGATGTTGCGCTCCAGCTCCATCAGACGCTTCTTGTCCCTGCCGTTCATATCAGGGCCCTTGCTCACGATGTCTTCCGCTTCATCCATCCAGCGCCCGAGCAGCAAATCGTTGGTCTCCGGGATGTGCCTGCACACAGCGTAGTGGCCCATAACACGAGCAAGGTCTTCCAGGCTGCCCGTCCAACCTATACGACGGGCAACAGGTTCGAGCGATTGTGTGAAGCTCGCGACACGGTCGCGCATGAGCAGATTCAGTGCGCGTACTTTCTGAGGCGTCTGGTCAAAGATGCGCCAGAGAGTGTTCTCGTTCGTCGGGCGGTTGGCCTGGTCAGCAAAGAGTCTGGCCCACTTGGCGAAGCCACCGCGAATGTTCACGAACTTCGTGTAGATACCATTCTGGAAGTTCAACCACCACGAGGCAGCACCAAGACTGGTGTTCGTCGCCATGCGAACGGCTTCATCGAATTCTTCGTTACGCCTGGACACGGCTTCATCAGCCAGTTCTTTCATGCGCGCCATGCGGGCGGCTGCTTTGCGGGCAGCCGCCTGGTCGGAAGCGCTGGGTTCTTCCGCCGTGTATTGGGTACTACGAGAAAGCTCATCGAAAGACGCATAGATGTCTTCACGTTCACGCTGCTCTCGTGCCGCATGGAGTGCTTCATCGCCAGCAGGGTTCCCTGCACTATCCATACGGGAAGCCTGCTGCGGGCCGAAACCCGTGGGGTTATCAAGTCCGGCCCGCAGGAACTCGGTATCGTTGGGACATTCAGCCATGTTGGTTATCCTCAGCACTTCCGTGCGCGTTTGGTGACTTTCTTGACAGCTTCAGCCGTGGTCAGGGAACTGTCTGTCTTGTTGACATTGAAGCCCAGGTCGTTTGCCATGGACTTCCAGTTGGACTGGATGTCGGCAAAGTCCCGCGTGTCGATGGACGGCAAATCCGTATTTTCGCGCAGGTAGTTGAGCGCCTGGACTTCTTTGTCTGTCAGCTTGAGCCTGGGATTCGCTTCCTTGGTCAACAGGCGCAGGACCTTGCCATACCCCATGTTGATGTCGAGCTTGGGAGAGTTGAAGGCATCACGCATGACCTGCTCGGAGATGTCGCGGATGAAGTCCGTGATGTCCCCCAGGGATACCGGTTCAGACTCCAGGGCTTCCAGATTGGCTGCTTCCTTGGCAGCCACGGCCTGAGCTTTCTCTGCTCGCTGCGTGGCGTCCAGGATACCGGCTTGTGCCGCTTCCTTCGGGTACTGCTCGATAAGCGGCTGGAGAGCATCGCGGGCTTCCTTCGTCGTCGAGGCATTCAGAGCTTTCGACGCCTGTGTGAAATAGTCCGGCACAGGAGGTGTCTCGATGGTCCCCAATACCGCATCCAAGTCATCATTGATGTAAGGAGAGTCACCTCCGCGCTGTCTGGCGTACCATCCTAACGTGGATGTCCCTGTAGAATGTCTGTCACCATGACGATGTATCGGAGCAGCGTTGGATATAGCATATAACTTCTCCGTGTCGCCTAGAGAATCCAGCAGAGCTTTGCCCAACATCAGGTCGTCGAAGAGTGCAGCGCTGGAGGTCGCATTCAAATCTACCCGGGAGAAATCCAGCTTTCCGTAAGGATTTACTCGGTCCCTGCCGGGAGCCGCAGCCCTGGAGCGTTTGTTGCTGCCAGTGTTTGCTGCATCCCCACCATCGCTCTTCCCTGCGCTTCGCGCAGTCCGAGGGCTTCCTGCGCTCTCACCTGTTGTTGCAGGCTGCGCGGCTGCATCGCCAACACTTCGTTCTCCGTCGGCTGGCGCGGCTTTTCGAGCCCTCTTGCGGACAACAACTCCCGCATCCGGCGCAGTCGTTCCGGCAACCTGTGCCGGGGTCCCATCATTCCCTCGTTTTGCAACCGGCGAACCGCCATCAACAGCTTGTGCAAGAGCGGCAGGGGCAACGGTTCCAGCATCGGGCGCGGCACCGGGTTCCCTTGCAACAGCAGCAGCAACACTTTCTGCAACAGGTCGGTTCGTTGCGTCTTGTCCATCATTTCCCACGACGGCAGCTTGTTTGCTTCGGCTGCCTCTTTTACCGGGTCGTGTCGGTTTTGCACCATTGGTGGTGTCCTCCTGGGAAAGTTCTGCGGCCAGTTTGGCAGCACTGTCTCGCAGCGTATTCGGCCCAAGCTGCTGCTCGAACCAGGGAGAAAGCTCCGCATAGTTGGCGGGGTTCAGCTCATCAATACGGGCCCAGACCTGCACGCGTTCAGGTTCCGTCAGACTGTTTCCGAACCGTCCGACATAGTCCTGGATAGCCTTGATGTCGGCATTGGGGAGGAAATCCTTCAATGTCTGACGGGCAGGCTCGGCCACGGGCTGCTGCACAGGTTCGGCCACAGGCTGCTGCACAGTCTCTGCCACGGGCTGCTGCACAGGTTCGGCCACGGGCTGCTGCTGCACAGGTTCGGCCACGGGCTGCTGCACAGTCTCTGCCACAGGCTCGGCTACAGGTTCGGCTTCGGTCTGACGTACCTTCGCAGGTGCGGGTTGTCCTGTTGCATTGGGGGGTTCAGCAGCGACATGATCGGGCGTGATGAGACGGTCGTTGAAAAGGTCGCTGAGGTATGTTTCATCATTGAGGCGCTTCGCCACTTCCTGAACGATTTGACGTTCGCGCCGCGACTTGAAAATATTGTTGAAGCCCGGCAACGAGATGCGGCTGTTGACTTCGGTCCTGAGCTGTTCAACAGACATACCGGTGAATTTCAACAGACCGTTGATGTAGTCTCCGATGTAGAGGTCGTTGCGGAATTTTGCACTGGCCTTTGCGTCAGCCTTGTCATTGGGGTGTACTGTGGCGAAGTTGTCCGCAGGCGCGCTCTTGTCGGTGAACATCGCTCGAAGCATACTTGCAACATCATCGCTGATGCCGATGTAACGCTTGTTGCGCCCCGTGTAAGGTTTGAACGCGGACGAACCCGCCGTCTGCGCTGCGGAGGCGTTCGCTGCTTCGGCGGCATTGGAGACAACCGAACCATCAGAACCCGACGGACCGATGGGTTCGACAGGGGATGCGACAGAATCCGCAGCATCGGCAGGAGGCTGCGTTGTGTCCGTCGTCCGTTCGACGGAACGCCGTGCTGTGGCCGGAGCGGCGTTGAACGGGGCGAACGGCACGCCGGTCACAGCACCGGCGAGAGCCGCATCCAGGACGTACTCAGACAAAGGTGTATCCAGACCGGTATTCTGGTTGAAGACCACGTTCTCACCGAACTGCTGCCCGGCATTCATCATGGCGCCTTCGAGCATGGAAGCAGGAAGGGCACGCACCGAACGGGCCAAAAGCCCCTGCGATGCGGCATCCGTACCTGCGTTAGCCAGCCGTTGTATGGCGCCACCGCCGATACCTCGCTGGGCCAAAGCAGCCGCACCACGAGAGATAGGCGCCAAGGCGCTGCGGGCGAAGACGCCACCAGGAAGCGCATTCGCAGCAAACCCGGTCAGACCGGCACTGGCAGAGCCTGCTTCGATAGCCTGCGTCTGCTGCTGGTCACTGAGGTTCTGGTCATTCACTACACGGCGCGTGTAGTTCCCGACACCAAAAGGCACACCGGCGAGGCCGCCAAGAACAGCACCACCCACGGCCCCGCCAAGGGCCCCGGGAAGACCAAGTGCGGCGCCCAGAGCGCTACCAGTCTTGGCGCCGACGACAGCACCAGCAAGACCGGCGCCAAGGTCGCCGATGGTATCGGCCATAGTATCGAGAGGATTGGTAACGACATGCGTGAGCGTACCAAGACGGCCTTCAGCGCGCAGACGTTCCTGCTCCTGCCAGTAAGGGTTGGCAGCGATAGCTTGCTGCCTACGTTCTTCACCGCGTTTGGCGATGAGCTTCTTTTCTTCTGCAGAAGCCCCCAGCATATCGAGGTTGTCACCGAAGGTGGAGATACCTTCCTTGACACGGGAGAAGAGCGAACTCCAATCGTTATCTTCGATAGCACGCAACTGCTGTCTTCGTGCCGCTTCGTGTTCGGCCAGACCTTCGCGTATGAGTGCCGCAGCAGGAATTTTGAGCGTCTTCTCAAGGCGAGGAATGTCCTCTTTACGAATGGATTCGAGGACTTCTGCCTGTCCTTCGGTAGACAGCTCAGGAAGATTGGCAAGTTTTTTGGATACGGCAGGGTCGTTCGACAAAGCAAACTTCGCCCTGTCGTTGGTCATGGCCTCGAAGTTTCTGGTAGCCAGTTTTTCTGTGCCACCATAGACAGGTTCATAGATGGGGTTCCCCTGTTCATCGAGACCACGGTAAATGTGATACACCTTACCAGCGCCGCGTCCCCCTCCAGCACCGCCACCACGCTGTCCGCGAGCCAATGCGGCATACAGCATAGACAAGGACCTCAAGTCCTTCGTGTAGTCGGGGGCTTCAAAAGGACGTATGTTGACGGTGGGGAGGGAAAACTGCGGCATGATGTTTACTCCAGGGTAACGGCTTCGATGATGCGACGCAAATCAGCATCATAAGGAGAGACATCACCAGAGACGACACTTTTGGATGTGCTGTCTTGACCAAGCTCACGCAAAGCCGATTCGAGCATATACATATTCTGGTGGTACTGTTCGTCGTCCATGAACTGCGTCTTATCGACAGTAGACGCACCGGACTCAGCACCCTTGATGGTATCCAAAAGCATACTCATGGTCTAGTCCTTACCAGACAGGAGAGCGGCGAGCAGGGCAGGCAACTGCATGTAGGGCGGGAGCTGGTCGATGTCAGCCGCTACACGGCCCCATGTGGCAGCAGTGGAATTGGGGTCATAGGTGGGCCCAAGCCGCTGACCAAGCTCCCGGGCCGAAGGCAAGCCGCCAAGAACCTGCGCCGTGCGCGGGTCTCTGGCAAGGGCCATAGCCTGCGACATGATTTCACCTTCATCATAGGACATGTCAATAGGACGGTCAGGATACACCACCATATCGACAGGCACAGGCTGGGCAGGTGCCGGAGCCGTAGCACGCACTTCTTCTTTGAGCGGGAAGGGCCCTTCCCCGGAGAGTTTGAGACCACGACTCTGAACAGGTGCGGCAGGTGCGGCAGGTGCGGCAGGGGTGGTGCGTCGGACAGGGGCCGCAGGAGCAGCACGACGAACCGGCGTGGTAGCCTGCTGGAGCGCGGGACCGGCAGGCACCTGCATGAACGGCATGATACCGGGCATCTCTCGCACCATGGGGTCGATGACAACACCGTTCACCACATGCGGATACTGCGACGGGAACCCGACCAACGGTTGGACGCCGACATTGCCGTAGGGGTCCATAATGGTGCGAAAAGCTGCCGTAGCATACGGGCTACTCTGATACATCACCGGGGGCATACCGGCGGCCTCATATCCGGCACGCGCACCGGGGGCAGAGTAGTGCGCCCCGGATGCCTGAGTGGCGACCATACCGGGGACAGGGGCGGCAACATAACCACCAGCAGGGGGCGCAACTTGTGCGACTCTGTTGGCAAGCTGCATAGCAGGATGGTCAGCAGGAAGGTACCATTCCTGCGCCCCCATGACGTTGTTGAGATGTTCTTCGGAGATGGCCTGTGCGCGGGCTTCCGCCAGGGCGCGAGCGATAGCAGGGTCAACAGTAGGCATACTGGAACTCCTTACATGGAAGAGGGATTAGTCTGCAAAGGGGCTGCACCGCCGATACCGCCACCGAGCAGGGCGCGATACAAGGCGATGTCCATGGGATTTAACCCGCCGCCAGCAGCCCCAGCACCGGCCAGCATACCCGGCATCTGCCGGTACATCCCGGCGAGCATCTGCTGTTCGAGCTGCGCGTTTTGCGGCGCGTACAGACTGGCGTAGTAGTTGCGGGCCATGAGGGCCGGATGCAGCATCCAGTTCTGTGCCGTGGTCATGCGGTTGTTCAGTACGCCAAGCCCCGAATTACGGGCAGCGTCATAGACGATTTGCATCCGGGGATTGAACGTCTGTTCGGTGAAGGCATTCTCGAGTTGCCCTGCCTGTACCTTGTTGTACTGGTTCAGGTCTTCCCAGTTGTCTTGCACAGCCATCCGTTCCCCTTCGACGAAACCGGGAAGGGCACGTCCGATGGCGGCAAAAAGATTACCAAAGTCCATATGTCATGCTCCTATATAGCAAGTCCGCCACCGGCGGCGGCAGGATTTGTGGCACCGGCAGCGAGCGAGACGATGCCGCCATTCTGACCGTTAGTGCCCAGGTACGTTGTCGGGTACACCGTATCGAAACGGGCGCCGTAATACCCCAACGCCGTGCCGATACTACCGAATGCCTTGTTGGCGATACCTGATACGTCGTTCATCAGTGAACGTGCCACATCCCCATATTTCATGGCCATCGACCCCAGGTTGCGTCCGAGGTTGAGGACGTTCCCGCGCCGGTTCCAGCGCTGGTCGTTCTTGAAGTCCATGAACCAGGTGTCGTCGCGCAGGTTGTAGTTTTCGGTATCCGCCAGCATGAGACTGCGCCCGAACGCTATGCGCGACAGCAACGAAGGGTCTATGCACAGATGTTCTGCCTTGGCCTTCCGGGAAAGGGCTTCGCCGATGATGTCATAGGCGCTGTTCACGGCGACTTCCGCCCGGGCCCTGTCATCAGCACAATTCATCTCCTTGATGGGCATCGTGGATACTTCATGCAGCAGCTTCTCTTCAAGCGGGCGGTACCTCTTGTCAAACCTGTCCCACTTATATTTTGCCTGCTGATAATAGCCTTCAGCAAGGTCCTGCTGCTTGTCGGCAATCTGTCCCTGGATGGTGGCGTTCAACGTAGCGATGGCTATCTGTGCCGCCTTGAAGAAATTGGACCAGGCGTTTTCACCAACAGGACCGTATTCCGGTGCGGCCCAATGACAAAACCGCAACGCGTCCATGACACCCTGCTTGCCGCCATGCCCGGCACCATGCAATGTCTTGTCGATGCGTTCTCCGGCCTTGTCGATACTCTTCGACACCTTGCTCGATGCCTGGTTGATGGCGTTGGCGACAGCCTGGGGGTTGGCACATGTACACTGCGCCATAATCTGTTACCCTCCTTTGGGCGCTTCGCGCTGAGGTTGCTGTGCAGTCACATTACCAGCCAGGTATGTCGTCGGGTAATGCGTCGGATTGCGGTTGAGTTCATATCCCAGGTACTTGCCTGCTCCGACAAGGCCCTGCCATGTCTGGTCGAGCAGGTCCCCGTAGATGCCCGCAGATGCCGCACCGAGCGACACCACGTCAGTGATGATGTCACGTCCGCGTTTCGCTGTGTTCAGCATCTTCTCGAATCTCACATCGTTACGCGTCTCGACATAGGCACGCTCGTTGCGGTAGCCCAGGCCGTCCGCCATAGCCACGGCATCAGCCTGTGCCATCATCACCTGTGTGAGTATGTCGCTCCGCAAACCCGTGCAGTAACGGCTCATGCACCGCATGGGTTTGCGGAGCTTGCCCTGGAACTCTATCCATGCGCTTGTCCGTGCCCGGCCACGCGCTATGTCGTACAGAGGCTCGGCCACTTCGAGCCGCAGAGACTCTTCGATTTCCTGGTCTTCGACAGGAGCGTAGGCGTTCTGGTAATAGTCCATCCAGTTCTGGGCTATCCGCCAGTATTTCTTCGCCATCTCCCATTCTTTGACGGCGATGTCGTATGCCTTGTAGGCACTGATGGTCGCGGCAGCCAGCGCGGCAGCGGACAGTATCTCGCCAAAAAGGCTGCGTTCAGAATCGTTTACGCCACGTTGCGGATTGCATTGTGTGTATCCGGCCTCGACCATGACACGTTCCTCTTAGCTGTTGGTGTAACGAATCTGTGTGGTACGGGATGCCTCCCGCCAACGGATGCTCAGGTTGGGAGCCTGTTCCTGTTCACCAAGGGAAATCCAGACCTCATCACATCCCATGAAGCGCACGGCGGTTTCCATATAACGGAACAGTTCCGCCTCGCACAGCCGGTCTCCGCCCGCGTACCAGTCTTCGATTTGGAACACATGCGAGTTGTACGCAAGCGGACGGAACGGGATGCCGATGAGGTACCCGACGGGCTTTCCGTTCTCATCCCAGGCCATGAAAATCTTCAACGCCTTGGTGAACCAGAGCTGGGCGAACGTCTGCACGTTCATGTCGAACGGCTTGCCGTAAATGCGTTGCTTCTCGTTCACCCAGGACGCCGTATAGAGGGGCGCGAATTCTCGCGTCAAGTCATCCAGGGCAACGTTGATGTCGCTGTCCGGTTCCAGGATGTCGATGCGGTAGTCCATGGTGTCGTTCTCCTGTTATCGCCCGTCGTTGACGGTGAAATGTGCTGTGCCGATGTCGATGAAGTGTACGGGCTCCACTCCGTGTAACGTCACAGTGTACCAAAGATGCCGCCCGCTGCGCCGGATACGCACAGGCTTTTCTTCCCTGACCATCCTGTCCAGCATGGCGCCATCGTGGGGGTTCTTGATGGTCACAACCACAGGACCGCCACCCACCTTGCATGATACGGGGGCCCAGGCAACGCCACGGGCTGGTCCAGCGTTGCTGAGGCTGTTCTGACCCACGGCATCGCCACCGGACGTAAGCGGCCTGCTGCGCCATGTGTACGGCCTGTACCACGCGGCACTGTCCCAGCCCCATACCTTGTCATCTTCCAGCAGCAGGAGCTTGCCTGTGTTCGACGTAGTACACGCCACAGGCTTGTCGGACAACGTGACAAGTTCCGCACCCTGCATGTCGCCGAAGGAGTCGCTGTCGATGTCCAGCATGAAAGTCGCCATATCCGTAGCGAAAAAGAGAAACCCCTCCCAATACGCCATGCGGATGGTGTCGGGCTTGAGCCTCTGCCAGTCACGTTCGCCGAACCATTTCTTCGTGATGACATGCCACCCGCCATTGCCGGTAAGCAGCACGAGCCCCATGGTGGAAGCATAGATAAACCCGTGTCGTGTCATCACGGAAGCATTGGCATAACGGCAGCCGATGTTCGGCAGCGGTGTGTCGATGCTGACGACCGGGGTGCATTTGGTGTCATCGCAGCTCGACACATCGATGATATACGGAGACCCGTCGGTAGTGACGTAGAGTTTGAAATCCTGCTCTCCCATGCTGACGATATTATGGTCCAGGGTCATGTCATACTTCGCGGGCCAGTTGTACGGCTGGAAGACTTCGGAGAAGAAGACCCTGTTGTTCCGCCACCCGACAAGCCGGATGCTGTCACGGATGGAGACCACGCCCTGCATCCTGTCAGGCGGCATACGGTCATCCTGTGTCTCCAGCGCGGCACCCAGATATGCGGCCTCTACCGTATCAGTGAAAGTGGCCTGCCCGGCAGGGATGGACGCGACGAACAGAAAGGCCGTAAGCTTCTTCTGCACCTTGCCGTCCGCCGGACGGAACCCGGTAGAGGCCCTGTAAATATGCACCCGGTCGATACCGTAACCTGCGGGCGGGTTCACTATCCCGGAGACCGTCACAGAACTACCGTCTTCCACCCGCACGATGTTGCTGGCCGGGGACGGCGCACTCTCTTCCATTCTGGAATTGACGTAGGTGTAGACATAGGCCCGGGCATCAGCTTCACGACTGCACTGCTCAGAGGCTGATGCCACAGGCGGATACACCGGCGCCGGTACACCGGCGTAGTAATACACAGGCCGACAGGAACGAAGGTCGGTGAGTTCCACGACTTCGAGCCCCCGTCCGTCACGCCCCGTGATGTAGAACGACCGATGGTCGGGATTAAGGTCGGCGGCGATGACCTTGTCAACCCACGACACCATGCAGCAGCCGTGCATGTGGAACGACCGAGCCCCTTTGACCGCATCATACAGGGGGAGCTTGTCTCTCCAGGCTTCCAGTCTCCCGTTACGCAACATGACATCATGGGCCATGGTCGCTTGGGTAGCGGCCAGGGAATGTTCGGATATACGCGGGATGATGCCGCCGAAGCTGGAGAGTGTGATGTTCATATGTCAATCAATCCCAAAGTTCTTCAGCTTTGTACTTGTTCACAGAATCAACCCCACCGGCGGGACGGATGGAAAGACTCACCGGATACCCGGAGGGGAAACCGGAATCAGAATGCAGAATGAGTTCATGCTCCCCTGCGACCCACACACCGGCAGGCTGCACACGGGCGAGGACCGTGGAGGAAAAGTCCAGCGTGGTCTCCGCCTTGTGCGAATGCTCATTGCCGGAACTGCCGCTGCTGCTCACCACCGTCTTGGCCGTGGCTGTCGTGCTGCAACGCAGGATATTGGACTGCGGCGTGCCGTCGAGCCGCACATGGAGCTGGGAGAGCCATGCCCGGGTCGCGACGGTCACGATGTCGATGACGATAGGGACATTCGTGCGCAGCGTAAAACCGATGACCTGCCGCACGATGTCACCTGCGACGACAGGCAGCAACGTATGGATGGCGTCCGGGTGCTGCGTATCTGCAATGGCCACGACAGAACCCAGCTTGTTCAACTCCACATCGTAAGGACCGAAAGCATACGTCTGGGCCGGAATATCGATACGCTGCGTGAGATTGAAGATACGGTTCTTGAGGTCGAGATGAACGTCATACCCGCCGCACTGATAGATACCGTTGAGCACATTCGCCGGTTTGCTCAGGGAAAGCGTGGCGATACCGACTTTGTTGTCCATCTGCACGTCGATACCGTCGCCGGGCACGATACCGTTCACACCGCTGGAAGTCGTGGGTTCCGTGTACTCCACCAGATGGCCGTACTGGTCGAAGCGCATACCGTTCACAGTGGTGTTGAGACCGCCGCCCTTATGCGAGATGACCAGTGCGTCAGCCACAGACCCCGTGCCGGTGACGGTCACGCCACTGTTCCCCGCCACGACGCGCAAAGTCTCGGTAGAGATATTGGCCTTGATGCGATAGGGGTCAGAAGTGGTGCCGCTGCCGCTGACGACGACACCGTCCTCACCCTTGATGGTGCATCGCACCAACGGACGCCCGGAAGCATCACAGGTATAGAGATTCCCCGCCAGCGGAGACGCCTCGCACAACGACACGCCTTCGCTGTAGGAAGCACAATCGGCAGGGACTTCCGTGCAAGACGACGGCACATACAGCGCCACGTCGGCTTTCTCCAGACCAACGATACATCCGTCGGCTATGATGATGCGGTCGTAAATACCATCAGGCGGGGGCGTACCGGGCAGCGCTTTGAGGCAGCCGTTCTCTTGCCACAAACGGCCTCCCCAGGGAAGACACAACGAAAAATCAGGGCAGCCTGATTTGACCTGTGGTTCCTGGATAGTATCTCCATTACAATCGAACGTTATGCGGGGGGAACATTTGTCTTGCATCGGTGTCACCTCTGTTGAAAGCAATAACGCATCCGTACCTAAAAGAAAAGGGCACTTGACTTTATGGGTATGCTACGGTTAAATGGGCTTCGACGACAGAGATGCCGGACGGGCTGACGAACATGGTGCTGTTCTCCGCCGACGTGGTGAGACTCCGGTCTCACCACGTCACCTATCTCTCAATCCGCCTCTCCCCTAGGCGTGTATGTGTTTGCGGAAAGGCCCCCCATCCCAGGCAGGGATGGGGGGCCTTTCTGTTTCCGGCTTTTGCTTAGAGCGCTCTGCCGAACCCTATCTTGACGATTCCGCGTTGTCCACACAAGGCGGCATCCTGTGCCAGCTTGCCCAGCATACGCCGGAACTCGGCGTACAATTCGCTGCCGACCCTGAGATTGGTCCACGGACGCCCTGTGATGAGCATGATGGAAGCACGCGTCCCCATGATGAGGGCGGGGAAAAGTTCATGCTCGAACTGACTCGGAAGGGAGCAACTGTTACGTCCGGGTACTACACCCATAGACACGCGGAGTTCCCCACCACAGTCACACATGCACGCGTGGAGAACCTGTTCATCTGGGTCGTACCAAACTTTGTCCCGACGCAGACGGGGCCAGTCCTCTCCGGCTACGAGCGTTCTGCGTACATCATGGAGACAACTGTCGCTGCCTGTTGGATGATGCGAAACGCCCGTCAGGGCCGTCATTTCCATCCCGTCAGGCGATTTCACTGCATACCGAGTTACCCCGGGCTGCAATTTGATTCGCAATGTTCGCGTCACGAGAGGGGCCTTGCGGCACATCTCGATGGCTGTACGAAGCAGGTAATAATCGAACAGTTCCGCCGGAAGGTCTTTCCATTCAAACCGCAGTTCGGCATGGAACTCACTTAGCGGCGTTGTTGGAAACGGTTCGTACACGACCATCGGCGTTTTCCTCCAGCAGTTTACGCGCCATCTCAGCCTCGACCAGCTTGAAATAGGTGTCCCGGTGCGAAGCGGCAAGCTGCGTGATGGCAGGATTGTTTTCGCTGTCCATGCTCAGGGCCCTGTACAGCATCCACTGTTTGACCATGGACACGAGCGTCGCGGGGATATTCGTATCATCGTCATATCCGTCAGGCTCGACGTAACACTCCACAAGGACGTAATGCTCCTTACGGTCGGTACGGGATACCCCAGGATACACTCTGAACAACGTGTCCACCGTGCTGCTGATGGCGTATCCGGTGAGGTCCCCGCCCATATGACACTGCGACGCAGGTCCGCTCCAGGTGTTGGCCTCATCATCCGCCACACGGGACAGTCTGCGGATGATGTGTTCCCCATCCTCGGTGACTTCCCCGAGGACGCGTTCGATACGCTCGCAGTCGCACGCCTTCTGCCACACTTCTCCGGGAGAAAGTTTCACGACTTTATGCTGCACGAACTTGTCGGAGAACCGCTCGCTGACCATGAGCAGGGCTTCCGCCAGATAGGCTTTCAACTGCTCATAAGTCCAGTGCGTATATTCATACCCCGGTTCCTGGTCATTGAGGTCCAGGGACACTTCCCGGATGACGTTGGAGACCTTCATCAAAATTACTCCGTGGAACGCACGAGAGCCGCAAGGTCATCCTCGATACCATGGTAATAGGCATCGAGCGGCTGGGCCGCATAGGGGAGCCGGGTGGCTTCTTCGACACCCTTCTGCCGCACATCTTCCATCATAGGTTCATACTTGCCGGAGAACGCATTGGCCTGCTTGATGACCGTAGCCTGCGCCTCGGCCAGCAAGGCATCACGCTCGGCAGGCGTGTACTCGGCTTCGTTCACAGTGGAACGCCATGCCGCAGGGTCGGTGTTGCCTGTGCTGTCACAACATTCCATGATGTCACGCTGTTCGGCAAGCATGGGGTCCCAGGGAAAAACGATACCGTTTTTCTTGCTGCGGAGGTGCGAAGAACGCGGCAACGGAGGAACCGCGTTCTTCGCACCGGCAGCGTGCAGGGCCTGCTGACGCGCATCGCTATCGCGTTCGTTGAGTATGCCGCGCAGGTCTTGCTGGGAGACGGCAGAGAGCGGAGCGGAAGACTGATACATAGTGCTGTTCTCCTGTATAGGGATGGAGGGTAGAGTTTGGTCTACGCAGACGGTTTCTTCAGGAAAGCCGCACCGGGGTCGTTGCCGAAATCAGTGCTGGCGATACGCATCCCCATGATGGTACGGCGGGCGTCCTCGGAATCGTTGGACATTTCCTTGGTGGGACCAGTCTGCGCCTTGAAACGGGGCGTGAAGGTCTTGCCGCCGGAAACCGTATCCTTGGACGCGGGCCCGGTGGCCTTGGTGTTGGCGACATTGGCCATGACGCACCTCCTTAGCCGACCTGCGTGGAGCCTTCAAAGGCAAACAGCTTCGCCGACATGTACACGGCGATGTCGGACTTCCACACGAGCTTGAGACGCTCGGCATCACCGGCCACGAACTTGTAGCCCAGCAGCACGGCGCCGTAGTATTCGTCCAGACCGCCGGTGGCGTTGCCCTGGTTATCGTATTTCACCAGATTATGCCCGAAGGTACAAGGCACGGCGTCGAAGGCCTTCGAGTCAGTCTTGGTGTCCACCCCGGTCACATTACCGGGACCGCCCTTCACGGTGGACGTGGAGACAGACGCCACTTCGGGCATACCCAGACGCGCCAGACCCCACAGCTTGTCACCGTCCTTGGGGGTACCCAGAGGGAACTGCGTGATGCCGTTGTTGGTCAGGGCCGTATCGAAGTCGGCGTTTTCTTCATACTTCCAGTCATCGGTGGCGAAGTCCCACGAGACACGCATGGCGCATGGCTTGATGTACACACCCTCGAGGTTCTTGTCGGTAGTGGTCACTTCAAAGTGGATGGCTTCGACCCAGGAACGCAACGGGACCCAGTTGAGCATGATGGTGTCGCCGACGGCAGAAACTTTCTTCAGCGCGGTACGCATCCAGTTGTGGCCGTAGGTATCCGCCAGATTAGGCACCAGAGGGAAATGAAGGTTGAGATAACCCTGCCCGTAAGCAGCGTCGGCATGAGAGTCATACGGGGGCGTGAAAGCCGCATGGGGGGCACTGAAAGGCGGTTTGAACTCAGGCCAGTCACCACGACAGAACCAGCCCTTGAAATCAGGCGTACCGCCTCGGAACATATTGATGTTAGCCATTGTCTGGGTCTCCTAGTTGATAGGGTCGAAAGTCCAGTAGCCCATCGCGAGGGCGTCAGGGTAGATGACTTCGGCGCCCCAGGCCACGAGATACTGGTAACGGACACCGAAGCTGTTGGGGTCGCTGGTATTCAGCCGCGCTTCCAGGATATTGGAAGCATACGCCGTGGCTTCCTTGTGCCCCGCAAGAATAAAGAAGCAGAGGTTGCCGGACTTGTCACGCACCACGGGGACGTGGATGGATTCGATGACCGTGAAGCCCATGAGCGGATGGTCCCACATGCCGGACACGATACCGCCGCAGTTGCAACTGTACAGACTGTTGCTGTAGTTGGACATGGCGAGATAGGTGCGGAGCTGAGGCGGCACGATGATGAACATCTCGCCTTCCACCCAGCGTTTGGACTCGATGAGGACACGCTGGAGGTCAGCCAGGACCTTGGGAAGATTCTGCGGCGTCACATGCACGGGCTGGCCGGGCTTGCCCAGATTCACATCCTGATTCATACCGGCGAGGTCGAGACTCGTGCGCGGGGACACTTCAGCCATCATGCGACCCAGGACGAAAGTACGCATGGTGCTCACATACGACTGGTACATGGATTCCAGCAACTTTTCTTCGTAGCTGGGCCAGCGCTCGCAGGCCATCTTGATGTCGGTGGAGTCGAACTTGATGTCCTGATAGCCCATGTAGCAGATGCTCAAACAACGAGCCTGAGTGCTGACAGTGTTGGGCACGAGCTGCTGGTTCTTCTGGTACGAACGCAGCGGACCGACTTCCGGCGCGTACATGAGCTGGATGGTCTGGTTGCACTGGGTAACAGGTTCCAGCAGTTCGGACGCCGTGATACGCGGCAGCCAGTCGTTTTCATACACGCGGGACAGAATGTGGTCGCTGTAGTCGACACGGGCGAGAGGTGTGGCCTCAATGCCGGTGTACCCGCTTGCGCTGGGGAAAATAGGCATGGAAAAGCTCCTTAAAGATTATCCGGCGGCTCGCAGCTCTTTCAGCCGCGTGCGGTATTCATCCGGGGAAATCCGCCGCATTTGGTACAGGCTGTTGAGTTCAGCCAAGGTAAGAGTGGGTTTGTCGGCAGAAGAAGTCGCCGGAGTAGCGGCCCCACCCGCCACCTGCACAGGCGGCACAGTGGTGACTTTGCCATTATCAGGACGATGCTGTTTGAACTTGTCCACGATGTCGATGACATAGCGCGTGTTACCGGCGTAGAACTCCTGCGTAGCCGCCTGGTCACGACTCCGGCTGCTCAGACCGTCAGGTTCCTGGAGATATTGCAGGAAAGCCGGGTCATTGAACAGGCTGTAGAAATCAGGATGCACTTGCAGGATTTCACCAGCGTAACGCGCTATCTGGGCCTGCTGCGTAGCGTTGAGCGCTTCGACACGATTGCGTTCGATGTTCTCACGCTGGGCCTTGACTTCAGCCGCAACACTATCAATAGGCTGCTTCAGCATACGCGCTGTCATAACAGCGATACGCCGGGCGTCGGCAGGGTCCACCGTCTCCAAAGCGTTCAGCTCATCGGCGTTGTCGAGACTCGCCAACATGGCCTGCTGCTGGTTGGCAACTTCGAACTCAGCATTGCGCTTCTGCATCTCGGCCAACTGGTTGGCAAGACTATCGCGTTCCTGAGCGAGCTGCTGCGTCTGCTGCGTCATAAGCGCAACCTGGCGCTGCTGCTGCTGCTGCTGCTGGGCCATGAGCATGTAAGGGTCGATGGGCGGCTGCTGGACCGGCTGCTGGACCGGCTGCTGCGACTCGGACTGGGCCGCAGCCGCTTCTGCTCTGGCATACTGGTCACGAAAAACCTGTGCCATACCCGGAGTACGGGCAAAGGCGGGAGAGACGGAAGTGTTGCCGTCGCCGGATGCCATAGGGTTAGTGGACATAGTGCTTTCTCCTACTTGATGTACTGTTTCAAGGTAGTTACGACATCCTGGAGCATCAGTACACGCCCCAGCGCCATACACCCGGAACCTTGCTTTTGTCCGTCGAGCAAAGCTGCCCGCGCCAAAGCGTCACATTCCTGGGCTTCTTTTTTCGCCGCCGACTCGAACAACCCAATCAAGGACAACAAGGCCCCCTGATTCGACGCGAGCGTCGCCAAAAGGTTGTCGCCTGCGGTCTTGTCGCCCTTAACTGCCAGAAGACGGGACATACCGCAGCCCACTGATAGTATCACGCACAGACTTGTTGTCTTCCGCCGGGCGCCGCTGCGGGTTCACGACAGTACCCGGACGACCATTGCCACCGATGTTGGACGGGGGAACAGCAGGCTTGCGCCCGGAATTGCCCCCACAACGAGAACATCCCATCATTTACCTCCATAACGCATATTATCCATGATACCAGCGTACACATGGCCATTGTAAGGACATTCGCGCATGTGCTGGTCATCACGCAAACGTTGCATGTTGCGCCGCACATACCCCGACTCAGGTATGTCAGCAGATTCCGCCAAAAACGGATTGTCCTTAACCAGCATACCCGGATTTTGGGCTTTCTTCCGTGCCTTATCCCATATGCTTTCAAAAGGGGTTTCCGGGAAAGAAAACACAGTCGCCATAACGCACCCCCTTTAAGCGTCGTAGGCAGGAAGCGATTTGCCCCCGAGCTTCACCCAGGAAGACGGTTTACCCAGCAGAGTAGCGCGGTCGCCGATGACCGTTGTGCCGAGGACGGCACCATCCTTCCCGGCAGGCTGTTCAGCGGCTTCGATGGTGGCGACACGATGCAGAGCATCCGCCAGAGGACGCAATTCGGCATCAGACAGTTTGGTCATGGCATTGATAATGGTGCGCAGACTGGCGTCGTCAACGGCTACCAGGTTCGTCAGCGTACAACCACTGAGAGTCGAACCGCTGATTTCACTGTTCTGGATGGTGGAACCGGTGATGGTAACATCCATGAGGGTTCCACCCTGCATAAACTCGATAGGACCACAATTGGGAGCCATACTAGCCTCCTACAAAAATTTCCGGTGCGTGCACTTGTCCAATGTCATACAAGTCAGCATAGACATTAGCAGTGCCGACCATAGTGGCATCGTTGAGTTCAAGCTGGTAGGAACCGGGAATCCCAACAGCCATGACACTGTTGCAAAGCGACAGGCTCCACAGGCAGTTCATCGTGCTGACGGCAATGTCCGCCATGAGTTCACTCGATACATGGTTGACATCAACAATCCAACCGCAACAATCCTGCGCTGTATCCTTCGTCGAAGGCAGGCGGGAGCCGGAAAAATCATGGATGAGCCGATGCAGACATGCTTGCATGGGCGTGGCCACTTCATTCTCGACACGGAATTTGTACTTGTTGAAACCAACCGCCCACAGGACGACAACTTTTCCGGGGTGTACGGTAAAAACCGAAGACAGAACGGTCGTATTTTCGGGTGTCCAAAGCGGTACGATAGCCATCAGAAACTCCCTATCAGGTAGCCGAGAACGGCTCCATATACGAGCCCTCGAACAGTATTGCAGCAGATACAGTCGTTCTGTTTGAACGGGAACAACCATATCTTATAAACAGCGTTGTAAATCTTATTATCAGGTTTTTCAATATCCGTGTCGTACAGATACCCGTGACAAAAATTCACGTTGTTACAAAACCACGCCACAAACTTGTACGCCCAGGTCCCTTTCTTGGGGGAGGGCGTGTTCAGCAATTCCATCAGGCTTCACCTCCTGTGATGTCCTCCATGACACCAGCACCGGTGGGCGAAGGCGGTGCAGGATTGGGCGCGGCCCCGGCTCCCGGCATGACCCCCATCGGCGACATCTGCTCCATCTGACCCAGAACATTATCGGGAACACCCATGGTACCCAACAATGTCTTGAGGCTCCAGGAAAGCACAGGTGCCAGATTGACCGCCTGACCGAGCGCACCGGCTGCGGCACCGACAGTCTGAAGAATCTCCATGGCCGACTGCTTTTCCATCTCCTTCTTGAGCAGCCCTTCAGCTCCCTTCGTGATGATATGGCTGTCGCCTTTGACCTCCATGTCTTTGGCAAACAACATGTTGGTATTATACAGCAATTCCCCGAGCGGCTTGAAGACACCGTAGGCGATGTTGTCTGCTGCCGCATGGAGGGCCTTAGTGGCATTGCCTTGCAGCATGGACATGCCACGGAACGTGCGCATGGCCCCGGAACCAACAGCCTCACCATGGAGTGCCGCAGGGATATTGGTGACACGGTCAGCAAGCTGCATGAACATTTCCATGAGCTGTGCATACGCCGGGATATTGGAAGGGATATGCGTAAAGCGGAACGCAGGCATATTGTTGTTGCCCATATCAGAATCGGACAGGTAAAGACTGCCGGGCACTACCTGTCCCAGCTCACCCTTGCCGATATATGCCGCAATGCGCCGGTAGTCGGCTTCACAAATGGGCGCCGAGGCATTAGCCGCATTACGCATGAGGTACATGAGACTCGCCATATAAGCGCGTTCGATGTCGCGCAAACGCTGGGCGATGCCGTCACCGGCGATGCGGTCTCCACCGGTACGATAAAAACTTGCCGTGTAGACCGGGCGTGTCTGTATCTTGGGGTCTGAGAAAACCCTCACCTCGATGACGCGCCCCTGGACCAGCGAAAGCTGGCAGTTGTAAAAATCATCGGCGTCGAGACCCTGGATGTCATATTTTTGCAGCTCCCTGCCGGACATGAGACCATAATGGGTCAGGACCTCGATAGGGCTCACGTTGGACGCCCACAGCGCCATATTACGCTGCCCTTCGTCCGGGGCCCGGGACAACCAGCTCAGGTTGAAATCCGTATTGGGGTCATCCGCCTGCTTCAAAATGTCCTTGATGTTGGCGGAAATGTAACCGTCGAGCTTGGAAGCATTCAGCAGCTCGCGCCGCGTCCAACGCGTGCGAGTAAAAATGCACGTCCCACGCTGTGTATCGGGACTATCAGGACTGTAGGCGAAGTCGAAAGGACTTATGGCACGGAATGTCGGAAAGACTTCCGTATCGATGCGCGGCTTGTTCTTGCCCCACACGAGACGCGGGGCCCGCGTGATGTAAGGACCGGCGAAGACGGCAAAAGGATAGATGGGGAACCATTGCAAAAAGTCGGTGAGAGCCCGATTGAAGCCGCCTTCGGCACACTGGTCAGCCAGCAGCATCATCATGGCGTCGGCAGATTTCTTTGCCTTTTCCGTTTCTTTGAAATGCATCTCACGCTTCTGCTGCCGGATAGCCTCGATGAGCTGAGAAGCATCTTCAAAACTGCCGCTCTGGAGCTGTGCTTTTATCTCGTTGAAAATTTCATCCTGCGCCACAGGAGAAATATCAGGACGCGGCGTAGGTATCACGGTCCAGGGGAGCGAAGCATCCCCGGAACTGGTCATGGCGTCATTGAGATAGGAATTGGCGATGTCGGCTTTCAAAGCGGTCAGGTTGATGTAGGCATCGACACCCAGAGCTTCCGCTCGCTCCTTCGTATCACACGACATGATACCATTCTGCTGGTTCCAGCAATTCTCAAGTACGGTGCGAAGAGGCTTGCCATTCACAAGCTCAGTAGACTGCCACGACACAGCGCCATTGAACCTGTCCATGACGGCCTCGGCCAGCGGGTCGTGGGATTTCTCCTTCACGTCCTCGATTTCCAGCATCCAGTTGATAGCGTCGCTCATAACTTTCTCCCTATCAAATCACTCGCCTGAGCGTCAATCTTATACGACGCTGGACAAAGAACTGCGCCTGCGTATGAGTTCGTCTCTTACGTTTTGCATCGTGGTATCCTTATCCATATTATCCCCACGCTGGATAAGAAGGGCTGCGTACTGGAGTGCATCATGCACATGACTCGCATCATTCTTTTCCGGGCTCGGCGTGTACACAGAGCCCATCGTCCCGGAAGCCCGCAACTTGCGGTATCTATACTCATGCGAGAACCCTCGAATGAGCATCTTACAGGCCGGGTCGATGAGCAACCCTCCGGCACGCTGGTTGAGCATATGCTCCACTGTCTGGATGCGAACCCTGGGATTGTTCGTCAATTCCGTCACGGCCTTGATACCGGCATCAGCAAAACGCTGTTTGGGAGTGACAGCCTGCCATGAATCCCGGGTATTACTCGGGTCGATGGCAGCGACCAGAGGATTCGTGCTGTATCTGCCCCGCAGCAGCGGTATCAGCATACCATGCAGGAAATTTTCAAACCCCTCGTTGTCAGCGTACAATTCATCGAGCACACACCAGGTCCCGTTGATGTTTTGCAGGATGACCGCAGCAGGATGGATACCGGACTGGTCCACACCGATGATGATGGGCTGGAAAGGACGCGGTTCCAGCGCTTCAGCCGCCACATGGATGTTGATGTTGAAATTCGAGTAGACCGGCTTGCCATCAACGATAGGCACGTCCATCATGCAATACTGGTTGTCGATGATGTCCGTGCGCCCGGTCTTGAGCAAGGCATCTATCTGGTTACGGTAGTACCGCATACCTTGCTGTTCAGGCGTGAAATCGTCCGGGTCCCCTTCTTCTCTGGCACCCAGATTACGCAGATTCTCTGCGTTCGGGTTCACTTCGTAGGTCACAGCACCCGTGACTTCATCGACGTGCTTGAAGGCAGCGGGGGGCTGTCTGAATACCGCCCAGTTAGGCTGAGGATTACGGATGTACTCATCAAGCCAGGAACCAGGTTCAGGCTGGTTGAAGTCCATGATGGTACCACCCCACGAGATACCACCGAGGTCCTGGGACGGGTAACGCCCGATACGTCCCGTGACAGCGTTATACACTTCGGGCGAGCAACCCGTGGCTTCATTGAGCCAGGCAAACGTCCAGTTGGCAGACCGCAGCTTGGAGGCATCATCAGCCGTCTTGAGGGCCCACAACTCCAGTTCAAGAGAGACCTTGGTACCATCAGGAAGAGGGATGAAATAGAACCCGCGCACAGGAGCACCAGAACTGGCAATCGTACCATATTCAGCGGGCAGCAGTTCGATAAGCGACCTGCGCGTGGTGGCGATGAGTTCGGGATAAGACGAACGCACGACCCCGACACGGACATATCGTACACCGTCTGGAGCAGGATTCTGGGCACACGCACACGTCAGCACATCTGCAACACAGGCACACGATTTCCCTGACCCATAGGGCCCGACAATCATTTTGAGGTACTTGTCGCATTTATGCAGGAGCATACCGGTAGGCGAAGGCACATAGTTGAACATGGTCTACTCCGTAGGTAATGCATGGGCTACTTTGGCTACACCCTTCGGTAACGGAAGAGGTACAGCGACATTGACCTGGGTATTCACCTGCGTGGTCTCTTTGGCATCGGCAAGACCAGCCACTTTGACCAGCATATCAAGAAGTTTCAACGCATCACGGGAGTCCATCTCTCCACTGTAAGCATCACGGAACAACTTTTCCCAAAGCGCTTGAGAAAGCGTCAGGGCCCTGTATCTCGCCCCGGCTTTGCTGCCCTGATTTTTGACCTCTTCCAGACTCCCCTGAAAAAGCTGCTGGAAATAGGGGTTATGCAGGATGTCCATAAGTTCCTGCTTCGTGAGACCATATTCAGACATGATGGACTTGATGTCCGTAGGACTATCAGGAACCTGCAAAATAACAAGGTCGCGAGCCAGAGACGGCCAACGTACCTGATTCTTCAAAGGTTCATTCATGGTGCTGAGTCTCCAAGATAAAAAGGGGAGGCATACGCCTCCCCTTTCGGTATTCGATTGTTGCATCAAGAACAGCGCATCTGCGCATATTTAACGGCGGCAACCGGGGGGTTGTCAACCTGGCTCGCAGCCACAATGGCAATGAGGCGATGGCCTGGGAGCAATGCCCAGGCAGGCTTATGTAATCAGCGGGAAATCCGCTAATTTACGCAGTGAAGCGAACGAGGGCCGACACATAGGACTGAGTCGTCATACCGGTGACAGCCAGTTTCACAGCCTTGCCTTTGAGTGCACCAAGTGTCTGCGGAGAGTCATTCAGCGTGATGGGGTTGGCCCCGGATTCCGTACTCAACCTGATACTGACACCACTCGTTCCGGCACCATCGGCTTCGATATAGCTGAGAGTGGCATTGTTCCAGTCACTCGCAAGGACTGTGTGGATGACTTCGTCAGGGAAGGCAAAATACAGCGGGAGGACGACAAAAACGGAAGGCATCTGTGCAGCCAGCCACTCCTGGTCGACCTGAATCACGCCCTCTTTGGTAATGGTGATACCTTCCCCAGCAGTCAGCGACCCACCGAGGGCATCTTCAAGAGCCGTAAGGTCGATTTCCACTGCGATGGAATCGCCCTGCAAAGGAGCCTCTGCTCCGTCATTGAACGTGAGTATACCCCCCGTGCTCTTGAGCAGAAACTTATCGGGAACCGTGGGGTGTCCGCCAGCAGTCGAACCGTCATGGACGACCACGACATGCTTATCGGTGTCGACGGTGAGCTCACCGGGGAGGCCCTTGTATGTTTTGTGCTGGGCAGTCGTCCCCCTGAACTGCTGGATAGGACTGGAGTTGTTTCTCGCCATATGTATATACCTACCTCTTTACATACTGCATTAGGAGGGGACGTATAGAAAACTACCCTCTCGAACAAGAGGGTGCAGCCGGGGGGCTTTCCTCGGCTGCACCCATGGCAAAACGCTTAGGCGTCCATGGTGCCGTAGTCGGAATAGACCATCAGCTTGCCATTGTCGCACTGAATCTGATTGCCGGTGGTCTCGGAAATCATGGCGCAGCCCAGAGAACCGCCCGGGTTGTCTACCATACCGTTGACGATATTCTCGACCGGGGTCTTGAGGTCATTTTCAGTCAGCAGCGCACCCTTGTCAGTACCGGTCTTGATGACGTTACCGGCATCGGCAGACACGACCTTCACGGACAGCTTGCCGTCGGCACCCTCCTGGAGGGCGTTGTTCGCGTCAGTAGAGACCGTATTGGTGAAGTCCACCACGATGTTGCCGCTTTCGTCAAACTTGATACCGGTGCCCAGCTTGGCAGAGATGGTATGACCGGCGATGGTGATACCCTGACCGGCGGTGTACACATCCACGAGGTCGGTGACATCCACATAGGTGTCGGCCACGGAACCATCGGACAGGGCCCAGATGAAGTGCAGGTACACACCGGATTTCAGGCCCACCTGGGGCGTGAAGCTGACAGTGCCGCTGACCGTGGTACCGCTGACAGCGAACGGGACAGAGGCGGACGACGTGTCATCGAACGTCACCGTGGCCGGGCTGGAGCCACTTTCCACAGTCTTGTCGTCGCCGTTGAACACAGCACGCACAGCAGCGACCGAGGTGCCGCCTTCGGCCAGCTCAGTGGAGTATTCGGCGCTACCGGCGGAACCCTTGGTGGTCGTCACCTGGACACCCACGGCATCAGACCAGGCGCCGTTCTGGTCACGGAAAATCAGGGTCAGGTGGTAGTCACCTTCGACCTCTTCACCGCCAGCATCAGGCTTACCGTGCGTCAGTTCCACACCCTTGAGCACGGAAGTGCTGGACGGGATGGTCACGTTGGCGACTTCGGTGGAACCGTCATGGCCGATAAGTTTCAGCTTACCAGAGGGCTGGTCGTAGGTCATGCTGAGGTCAGCGGCGACCTTGCCGTCGGCATCATGCAGAATCTTGTCACCGGCACGGATGATGAGATTGGCGTCAGGGGCCTTGGCATACAGCTTACTGTCGGAACCGACGGACAGACCGTTGTTGGCGTCGGTGGACACCAGGTCGGTAGCCAGGGAAGTCATGTCCACAGTGAGCGCCACATCGCCAGCGAGAGTGCCCTCGGTGGAGCCGTTCACTTTCAGGTGGGTGTCACCAGTGACCTTGCGGTCTTCACGCGCCATGGGCACGCCACCGGCGGTAACGCCGTCATGGACGACCACGACCTTCTTGTCGGTATCGACGGTGAGTTCGCCGATTTTGCCCGTGTACGCAGCATGTTGGGCAGTAGTACCACGATACTGCTGGATAGCGTCAGGAGTTTTTCGAGCCATAATGCAGCCCCTTTCAAAGTTGAATGTTATATTACGCACCGATACACCACTGTGTTATCGGTGCATATCCCCTCTGTCGAGCGACGTGTATGCACCCTTGTCCGTACCGGCAACCAGCAGGTTGTCCCTGTCGGCAGACACGACCACGACTTTGAGCTTGCCGTCAGCACCGAGTCGCAACACGTTGTCGCTGTCGGAAGACAGCAGCTTGGAACAATCAATACCGAGCGACCCGTCAGGACGTATCACAAGCGGGTCATCAGCACCACCATGACCAATATTGATAACGAGGTCATTGTTCTTGAGCGCCAGACCGGCACCGGGCGAGATGCCGATACCGCCCATGGGGTCACACTTGATGGCCCCCTCGGGATGGAGCTTCACGGACACGACCCTGTCGGTACTGATGTTGATACCGCAGCCTTGCGTGTATACATCAGCCAGCGCCGACATATCAACATAAATGTCCTGCACGGTGCCGTCGGCCAGCGCATAGATGAAGACCAGATATGTCCCGGGAATGAGACCGACACCGGGAGAGAAAATCACATCGAGACTCGTAGCGTCAGGCGACACGACAAGACGGGAACCATCCGCGAACTGCAAGGGGGCCATACCGTCGAGGAATGCCTGCTCGACAATCTGCCCGTTGAAAATACCCCTGACACGCACGGCGCCGATGGCGGCAACGGACGCGACACGGGTCGAAACAGCCTCATCCTTGCGTGCTTTGACCGTGACCGGCACAGGGTCACTCCACGTCCCGTCAGGCTGCATGAACACGAGCGAGAAGTGGTAGTCGCCCTCGATGGCTTCACCCGCCACGCTGGGTGTACCGTCCACCAGATACACACCCTTGAGCGAAGAACTGGCCCCGGGGACGCGCACGGTGGAAATCACGGTCTGACCGTCATGCCCCAGAATATCGAGCTTTCCGGTGTCGGGGGCGTATGCCAGCGAGAGACCAGAAGAGATACGCCCGTCCTTGTTCTCATACAGGATGTCATCATCCCCAGCCAGAATATCCTTCATGGACAGGTAGACACCCTTGTCGGAACCAGGATGTACCAGGTTGCCCTCATCGGCAGAGATGACGGGAAGATTGTCCTGGATGTCCTCTTTGGTCAGGATGATTTTATGGTCCACCGGGTCGATGGTCAACAGGTTGGGACGCCCATTAGACAGCACGTCGTTGGCCGTGAGCAGGGCCCCGCCGTCACCCCCCTTGATGACCAGGTTGTCCCCTTCACCGGAGACCACGGTCACAGGAGGCACGAACAGCGCATCATCACTGCCGGTTCGCAACTGGTTGTCTGCATCTTTCGAGACCAGGCTTGCAGCCATGGTCTTCTTATCCTGGACATACAGCTTGCCGTCACGCTCGGTCAGGGCGTTATCGTCGGCTGCGGACACAAGGTCACGGGCATAGACGGCCAGACCGTCGTCCGTCACCTGCAAGATGTTTGGGGCACCGGAACCGGACACACCCCCAACCGGCAGCGCATCGGCGGAGACGAACTGCCCGGCAGGGAGTTCGGAAAACTGCTTGTTCTCCTGGTCAAAAACGATAGGGCGCTTCATAGCATCAGCCATCGGTATCTCCTTCACCACGCCCGCAATTTGTATCCTTGCATCGGGCACAATCTTCCTGGAACGGGCATTGCTTTTTATGCTGTTCACGTTGCTCCGGCGTCATGGTACGATGTAACTCGCTAATATCCAGACTGTCCATCAAATCGACGAACTTGTACCCGGACTTCCAACGAATCAAGGCATCCACAAGTTTCATGCCCCCAGCGGAAAGAAAAATCGTAACACCGAGGTCAGTATCAGGCGAGCGTTCAAAACCGAAAAGGGGCAAACATAACGTCACGCTTACGGCCACTATGGCCATAAAAGCACTGGAAAGCAGGATATTGAAAAATATGCTGAAAAAATCACGGTGAAGATAGCTGCGCTTCACGCCATGCCATCCCTGATACAGCGCAATGATGAAAGCGCCTGCAATGAGCGGCCACAACTCAACAAGCAGATTCAAATAGGTACTACTGCGCTCTGTGATGTTATCAGGAGAAACAGGAGGGATACTCATAAGTTGTGGACCGGACATAGTTTGTTTACCACGACATGGCCATGACTTCACCGTAGCTGGACCGACGAACCAGACCACCCACGCGCTTGAATTTCACTGCCCGCTCATCTTCGCGCCCGCGCACAATGGCTACATGTACCCACCCGTTAGGCAGGTTTTCTGCTATGAGTTCAGTGAAAGGCAGATTTTCAGCGATAAAAGCGAAGATGTCCCGCAGCGATACATCCGCCGACACCGGCTCGATGTCAGCAGCAGCCCCGGAGCAATGATGCGAAGTCTTCGAGGAACCGGGAATCGCTTTATTCAATGCGGCGCTACGATACCCAGAAGTCACCCGAATAGGACCGAACCGGTCTCGCACAGGCTGCAGGACAGTTCTTGCCAGATACTCCATATTGTCCCAAACATCCGGGTCATCGGGAATATTCTGGATACCCTCACGCACCGCAGTGTCCGAGTGCAGGAGCTCTTCATAGGTGAAATTCGGGGCCCCGGGAATAGGTCCATATCGCATAACGGGCAACCTCCTAGAAAAAAGCGGACGGCGCGCTTTCCAGGGGTATCCTACCGGAAAGACGCACTCGCCCGCTCTTTTGTCTTACTACAACTGGGTGTCCCCGGTGTCAATATTCGTCAGGATGCTTCAGCAGCGCTTTGAGCTGTTCGACATCTTCGACGGTCACGGAATCCTTTTTCCAGGTTTCGATGATGGCTTGCACCGCAGGGAGCCCGTAGACGGAAACCAGCTCAAGAATTTGCAGCACCAGTTTGATGTCGATGGAGTTACTCATGGCTGACCTCCTTCACATCGACACCGAGGTCGATGGCGGCCTTGAGAAGTTCTTGCAGGTCCTTGGTCATCTTATCGACAAGAGCCTTGAGATTGTCACGTTCCATGGCACTCGGGGACGAAAGCCCCTCAGAAGCCCGCATATAGGCCAGAAGACCGCTGGCCGTCACCTGGTGGTAAGCATCATAATACACCAAGGCGGCATCCTTGAGTTTCTCCCAGTCAGCATCCTGAAGTTTGCCCTGCGAATGCATGTCACTGGCAGCCGTCATCACGGTATCGTAGGTGATAGCGCTGGTCTCCAGCGTCTTATACGCTGTGAGCGTGATTTCATCCTGGGCCGCGCAACCCACCAGATTGGCCGTGAGAGCCACGACAAGGAAGAAATAACGGAACATGTAAACCTCCTTTTACACTTTTCCGCGTGTGATGACCAGCGGGCGGCCCTTAATCCACCCCTTGTCGCTAAACGCCGTGAGATGCACCTTAGTCCCATCAGCAGTAACCAGGTCATAATGGTACGGCGCATACCCGGGACGCGAAGCATAATATGCCGTATATTGCTTACCCTTGTACGTCACACGCATACCATGGCGGCAGTCTTCTTCGGCATGATGAGCATGGAAGTCGTAGTCATTCTGACGCCACTCCTGTCCAGCAGCAAGGACAGACGTGGTAACAGTGCCCAAATCGACGAAATACTTCGGTGTGCTGCCGTTACAGTCATTTTTAGCAAGTTCGATATGCATGGAGAGGGATGCCGGTTCAGGCGTCATATCACCGTAATCGCTCGCAACATAAAAAGAATCCGTATTTACACCTCCTTATAGTCACCAGACGAAACACCCAACACGCCAGGATTTACTTGCATAAAACGACTATATAAGAAATAATACCGAATGTCCATAATGGTGAACAAGGAGTCTAAGTATGGATAGCCTCGTTATGCAAGGATATAAAAGCGGACTCAAAATCGTCCCCACTATCCCTCGCTATGATAAATCCGGTGCAGAAATCACCGACGCCAATTATTGGCCGGTGCCTATTGATAGTGTATTCAGAACTAATTATGGGTTCAACGTCTACACTGGGAAAGGTAAACTCATAACGACCACTGACACGACTAAGCGCTTCATTATTACCGATTACGGCGGATTCACCCCCAAGAACCCGCAAGAATCTTACAGCGCGCAGGAACTCTACAACCTCGTACTCGACGCCAGAGGTCTCACCCACGGGAAAAACTACGCCCTGTCCATCCTGGACAACACCACGGGGAAATCGGGGCGCGTCATCCTCACCGCGTCCAACACCGCTGCACGTCTCACTTGTGCTCTTACGCTCCAGCTTGTGGATAGCGAAGGGAATGCCCTTTCCAACAAAGCTGTCCCAGTGAACAAGTGCTCGTGGCACTTACTCACGGAAGGCGCCCTTGGAAGCCGTGTCAAAGTCGAACCAGACGTAGTAAACCCCGGGATGACATTGATAAATCCTGATACGCTTCCTGAACAGATATTCCTCAAATACGGTTTCTGTGTTGCTCCGTTTATGGGGCGTATTGACGGCGGTATCTCTGGAGACATGTCTCTCGGTATCAGCATGTTGCAAAATAGGGGTCCGTGGGCAGCCAATACTACCAAAAAAGCCACTGTGGAACTCACTGATACCGGCCTCGATTTTCCGTTTTGGTGCTTCAGAGGAAACACCGACGTACTCAACACACTCGGTTTCAAGCGTTACCGCACTATTTTATCCGGGTGGATTGGAAACATCATATTCCATAGACACGCCGACATCGCCAACAACATCGACAGCATCACATTCGAAGCGCCCGAAGAACTGTATTCTCGCATCTATCTGAGTGGAACCAGTAATGATGAAGACTGTTTCAGAGGGCCGATACAGTAACATTGTACGGTACTTTCGGTTCTGCCGGTACGGGCTGGATAGACGAGCAAAGTATGCGAGACATATATGCACAGGCCAACACCTACTTCCCAGTGGCAGGTAAATATCCCGAATCCGACGTACAAGGACAGAATTTCCCTGCCTCCATTAGAGGTGACTCCCATACTAACTATGTGTATCATAAAGCTCGTGTAACGGTTAATGGCACCGTATTTGAATTCCCGCTTTCCAGATACAACACCTGGGTATTCGATAACTATATAACACCTGAAGAGCTACCGGGTATAGCAATAGGTGTATGCGTTACGAATTCCCCGGCTATGGGTTTTATCGCATACTTCTTTGTTGGTAACAAAAACAATGTTGAAGCCTGGCTCGAACACTCCAGAAATAGGTAACAAACAAACAAAAGGATTCTACAATGCCTGTAGCACTCGCCGGTAAAGTCACGTTTTTCTCTGGTGAACTTGGCGGCAGCGATGGCCGCCGACCCATCGACGCCAAAACCAAAACCCCCAACGAAGACTACGTCCTCTGTGACGGTATCGAAACCAATGGCATCGCTATCCCCGACCTTCGCGGACTGATGATTGTCTGCACCTCTGATGACCACCCGATGGGCGAGACCGGTGGGTCTGATACGGCAACCTTCACCATGGAGGGGACAGTCGGTGACTGCACCCTCACCATCGAACAGATGCCCAAACATAAGCATAATTATACTTACCGTTCCGGATACCGCGACTGCGGATATGCAAGCGGCGCCCCCAGGTTCTGGAATGGTGAGGCCACAGTAAACACCGCTGAGGCTGGCAGTAGTCAGGCCCATACTCACCCCATTGAAGGGACTGTCTCTGTGAAACGCTCCCTTCCGCCGTACTACGCCCTGGCAGCAGTCATGTACATCGGCGACTAGAACAAAAAGCCCCCGCCCGTGCGGGGGCTTCGTTTACAGCATGGCGCCTACGAGGCGCCATAGCATATAACAATCAATCGCTACCGAAGCCGTCACCGACTGGAGTGATGGCTTCGGTAACGGCGCCGATGCTGGCAGTATACAATTTGGGATATTTTTCCCTCCGCTCCAGCCATGCCTTTTCCTGTGCGTTCAGCGCCATACCGAAAACCTCCCGTATTATCGCCTGCGCAAATACAAATCTCCTTCGTCGGCGAAACTCACCAGGTCGAAATCGGATGTGTTGATGGTAGGCAAGACAAGGTCGTCCACCAGCAAGTCGTCATAGTCTTCGTCAGTCCTGAAATCATGGAAAAGGACGTGGGAGTAATTCTTCCCGTTCACGCCATACAGTGCGCCGTAGTAATTGAACAGCATCACTTTTGCCTTCTTGCAGGCCACGAAAGCCTGTCTGAGTTGCGCGAACGCCTTCTGCTGCACGGCGGTAAGTTCATAATCTTTTTCATCCGACATGGTTTACTCCTCCAGACTGGCGAGTATGACAGGCACGAGACGCTGGATAGTGCCATGAATGGTCTGCATACGAATCGTGTGCTGCTCGGAACCGGTAAGGATTTCTTCGCCGTCTTCAGGAAAAAGCCATACATCATAAGGGCGAAGAAGCACATGCAGCGCCTTACGAACGGCCAGGGACTTCATCCCGCGCTTGTAGACGACCGAGGATACTTCCTCTGCCAAATGTACGATGCACCCGGGACCGAACTTTTCAAACGCAACACCGGCATCATCGTCACAATTCTTGAGCTTCGTGAAAGTGTACTCGTACTGAGTGAGTCCAAGCATCTCCACGACACGCATGAAGGTCTTCTTGAAGACTTCGTAATCCTTGTCAGAAGTCTTCACTTGACGCAAAACACGGGACAAAGACTCCTGTGTCTTAATATCGAATGCATTCATTACCTGTTCTCCAGGAGATCAGAAATTATGACCACGAGCCATATCAGCATCAGGATGATGCGAACCACGGCCCCGGCCTGGACCCACCCCGGCATAGTGGACAGCGTATACAGCATACCGAACACATCGGTCACGACACCGAAAACAACGAGAGCGATGGCAAAGGCCACTACACAGTACGCACGCGACACGGATTAACCCTTCCCGGAAAGTGTTTCATCCTCAGCAGAGGATTTTGCCGTAGTGTCGGCCCTGCTGAAAGGATGTTTCACAGGCAGCAGTTCAGGATGACCCAGAGCAGGGAAAAGTGCGTCGAAGAAAAATTTCCACTCAGGGAGCTTGTGGTTCTCACGCTGCAAGACGATGTTCTTCAGGACCGCATAGTTCCCCGTCCAGATGCGACGCTGCAACCAGCTCTGCGGGAGACAGGCATTGAGCCTGATGAAATCCTTGTGCTTCCGCAAGTCTTCCAGGAAGTCGATGTAGAAATCAGGAACACACCCGAACTCGAAACAGTCATTCGTGATAGGGTTCTTCATCAGCGTGTGCATCGTGGACTCGGACTGCGCCACGGTGGACACCTTGTAGGTATCCATCTGCTTCCACCAGTACAACGGCGCCGTGATGTCGAGGACGACACCAATCTGACGCAGGAACTTGTCGTGGCCACCGGCGCCGTACAACGCGAGCTGCGGCGCCAGTTCGCACAGCCTGGACCATTCATCATGTTGCTGGGCCTCTTCAGGCGTCGCATACCCGGACACCAGCCCATACGACAGCCCGATACCGAACAGGGCCTCTTCGTACCCAAACTCTTTCATCAGCCGAACACGCATATCACATATCCTCCTTGAGCCACGCCGCCAGCGCAGCTTCTCCATCCGGGGTCAAAAGGTAATACCCACGCACATTGCCGCGATGTCTGGGCAGTCCGATGCGCATGAGAAACCCCTTGCCGCACAGCTTGTTGGCCATCGCGCAGGCCCGCATGGCAATACCCTGACGATACCTCGCGGAAGGTTTCCTGGGCGGTAACGACGCGAATGCCCTGAGACCAAGCACATAGCCGAACGCCTGACCCCTCGGCAGGTCAGCCACGGCCTTCAGGATGCGATATTCCGACAGTGTCAGCATCAGTCGCCTCCCGTGGACCCGAAGCCCTTCGTTTCCCTGTAGGTGTGCGACAATTCCTCGACCACGGCGAACTCAACGTCGATGCTGAGACCCTTGTTGATGTCAGCGACCACGAGCGCCGGGGCCATGATGGTCGGCACGATGATGAGCTGCGCCACCCTCTGGCCCTCATAGTAGGCCACAGTCGGCTTGCGCAGGAGCGACGCGGCGCCTCTGGCCTGCACGCTGTCCGATTTGCGGAACAACACCTTCACCGTGCCCCGATAATCAGGGTCGATGACCTGGACACCACTGCCCATCATCTCCAGACCGGAACACACCACAGAGCTGCGGGCTACAAGCAAACCGGCAAACCCCACGGGCAACTCCATCTCCACACCGGTGTCAAAACAATAGACCCCATTCCGCCGTGTGAGCTTCGCACCCCAAAGGTCGAACCCCACGGCACCGCTGCTCATGCGACACGGGACCTTCGCTCCCGAGAGTCGGAGCCTGCACGGAATGATGACAGCCATATCTTCCTCCTTGTTGTGATGCACATTGACATCCTCCCCCGCCTAAAGTCGGGGGATTCCTATCGGTAGCGGCTCTAACGAGCCGCGCCATAGGCGGGTTCCTGCTTCAATGCGGGCGCTTGAGCCCTTCCCGCTCCACAGGCTGTCACGGCCTGCCCGGCCGCCAGAATGTTCAACGCCGCATTATGGTCGGCGTTACATTCAAATCCGCAGGCCGTACATTTGAATTTCGCCTGCGTTGGTCTGTTTGCTCTGTCTACGCACCCACAATGACTGCATGTCTGACTGGTATACTGCGGAGGTATGACAACCAGCTTTCCACCCAGCCATTTCAACTTGTACTCAAGCTGCCGCCGAAACTCGAACCATCCCTGATCCAATATGGACTTGTTTAATCCGGCCTTGGCTCGCACGTTTCTTCCCGGAGCTTCCACCGTGCCTGACGCCGACCGCGACATATTCCGCACCTTCAAATCTTCAATCACAACAAGAGCGTGGTTTTTGCTGATTATCGTGGTTGTCTTGTGCAGAAAATCGTTGCGTACATTGGCTATTATACGGTGCAGGCGCTGGATTTTGGCTTTGAGCTTCTGCCAGTTGGCGGAAAACTTCACTCGTTTTGCCAACTTCCGCTGCAACTTTGCCAGCTTCTTTTCATGCTTGCGGAAACTGTGCAGCGGTTTGATGCAAGAACCATCGGAAAACGTCGCAAAACGGGCAATGCCCATATCTATGCCAACAATATTTTGCGAAGGATGCACAGGTTCTGGAACTTCCCGTTCCGTCTGAATGGAGACGTACCACTTTCCAGCGGAAAGAGAGACTGTCACCTGTTTCGGCGTTCCCTCTATTTTGCGGCTGTTGCGGTAGCGTATCCACCCGATTTTGGGAAGGAATATGCGGTCGTTCCTCTCGTCCAGCTTGAAGCCCTGCGGATAGCGAAAAGCATCGTGAAGACCTTTCTTCTTGAAACGTGGGAACCCAGCCCGCTTCTCAAAGAAGTTTTTGTAGGCTCTATCGAGGTCTTTCAAGGCTTGCTGCATAATTTGAGAATGGGCTTCAGAAAGAAAAGAAGTAGCGTTTTCCTTCTTCCAGTCCCGAAGGAACTTGCAGAGTAAGGAAAAGCCCAGACGCTTCCCTTCGTTTTCATAGGTTTCCTTTTCCAATGCAAGCGCCTTATTCCAAACAAAACGGCAACATCCGGCAAAGCGCCGCATGAGGCTTTCCTGCCCAGTTTTGGGGCGGAGTTGAAACTTGTAGGCTTGTAATATTTCCATAGGTTCCAGTCTATCGCAGCACAAACGAAAAAGGCAAAAATTCCAGTTAAGGTGCGCCTTATATCCCCGCCATGAAGGGCGAGGCTTTACGGCGCGCTGGGTAAAGCATAGTAAAGCATAGTAAGTTGCAAATGTCAATAAAAACCCTCCCGCACTGGAGAACGGGAGGGTCCAGAGAGGTGTGGCTCACCAGGTTTCAATACACAGCCGCCGCGTCTGGAGAGCGGGAGGGTCTTGAGAGGTGTGGCTCACCAGGTTTCAATCCGCAGTCGCCACGTTCGCCGACTGACTTCACAGGAATGTATCCGGTCCCTGCAACACCCCGGGCGTATCACCCTAGTTTCACCCGGGACATCGTTCAGGCAGTTTTGGTTGTACCCCAGGGGCGTACCTTAGTCAACAGTAAGCCATATCCAGCGCGCCTTTTCTTTTGGCAGGGTCGTCCGTCTACAGATGCCCCTGGGGTACAAATATCAATGTCAAGCCATAAAATCTGGTGCCCCGCCCCATCAGCTCAACCGCAGGCGGTATGGGGCGGGGACTTTAAGTTTGGCGTTCCAGGGTGAGCGTCCGGTCGCGTACCCCAGAAATACATCAGGTGTGCAGTCACCTAACGACAAACAACGCAAAACGACACATCGTCTTGCTGTTGGCTGAACCTACTCGGAAGAAGCCTCAGCGTCAAGAACTTTCGGAGCCAGGGCCAAAATCTTGTGCATGGCCTGCCTCAAATATTTGGCTTCCCACTTAGCATCACACAAAGCATGGTGCTCGATGCCGGTATCGGGGGCCACGATGGTAAGACCGAGGGATTTCACCATCAGCTCAACGGTCCTGAGCGACTGGTTGTTCCGGTAGGTCCACACCTTCGACAAGAAATCGGAATCATCATAGCACGCAATCGCATCGCGCCAGATGACGTTGTCGAACTCGGGGCCCTTGCCCCAGAACTGCACATCGGCGCAGGACATCAAGTCAGGGTCAGGCATGACCCAATCCACAAAATTTACCACTGCCCGCCGCAGGGCATAAGCATCGGCATGGAACACCGCTTCCCGTGCGTCAGGACTGGTCTTCAGGGCCCACCACCGTACCGTAGCATAATCCATGGTGCGACCCGGCTGGTCGTCACCACGAATGGCACGATAGAACCTGCCGATGACTTCATAGCGTTCGTCGAGGGCCACTGCACCGATGGCAATGATGACAGGTCTGAGACCAAGACCGAGGGTTTCGATGTCGATGACCACATGCGACAGAGTGCTGTCCATACATATGTGTTCGGTCAGCCACCCCCGTTCGATACCATATCCTTCCTTATTCATGTATGCCTCCTGGTGTTTAAGAGGTACATACAACAACAGCAGCAATACATCAAGGGGATAACAAAAATTTTTCCCGCCAGATGCGAAGATATTCGAGGGTGGGGGCCTGTCCAGATGGGGTGGGGGGAGGAAGGAATTCGGAATAGTGATGCATAATAGGAAAGTTACGAAGGTGGAGGGAGGACGTTGAAATAGTAATGCATAGTAGGAGAGTTACGAAGGTGGAGAAGGTTGTGAGCGCAGCACAGAGTATATGTTTTCTCTATAGGTCAGCGAAACCGCCGTCCAAACCCACCCGGCCCTCGCCGAACGCACCGCCCACCTCGCACCCAAACCACCGCCTAAGTACCTGAAATCATTGAACTTTTCGGTATATAAAATACGTTATTGACACACCCCCTTGTATGTGACACCATTACTTTAACAGGAAGAAGGAACCGCCTAGCGGACAGCCTCCCCTGCCCAGTTCTTTGACAATGCGGCCCGCCCGCCCATCCGCTCGCGCCTCATGGCGCCCAAGCGCCATCCCTGCCCATCGCATCTGCCATAGTGCCATGTGAGACGGCAAGGCGCCTGCCATGAGACAACGCGAGGGAAACGGATGCCCGGCATAGTGCTGGCCTGATATAGAGACACCACACGGAAGGGGGAGACGGAAAGGGGATACAATTATGAGCAATACCGATACCGTCACCACCACCAATGCCAAGCCCAGCGCCGTTCCCACGGCCAAGGTCTTCCAGTCCTACGTTGATGAACTGATCAAGGCTGGCGCCGAAGTCGAAAAGGCTGCGGCCAAGATTACGCTTGCGGCCACAAGACAGGCCGCTCATCGGTCAAGTCTGACATACCTCAACGCGGCTTATGACGCTTTCAAGACCTGCCATGTGAGTTGCACGGCGCAGCTCACAAAGTACGCGCTTGGCGTGCTTGGCGGACTGGGAAGAGATGACAATGGCAAGCCCACGATTGCGCGTTCAAAGTCCATCCTACGCATCACAGATGCGCGGGAGCGCAAGCAAAACGGCGGGGACGCCTTTGATTGGGCAGTTGAGCCGAAGGATGCGCGTGCCAAGGATGAACTTGCACGCGCGCGCCGTGCGCTTGCTCATAATGACTTTGCGGACTTCTTGACGGCGCCCACGGCTTCGGCAAATTACGTCAGGGAAGACGGCCTGACACAATCAGAACGCGAGTTGCTGGCGTTGCTCAATTGGGCGCGCCGTAACAACAAGGCCAGCACGGCCAAGCGCGCTGGAGAGCGCGGCTATCCTGAACTTCAAGAAGCGCTCCGAACCGTTAAGGCTCTCTTCAAGGAATTCAACGAAGAATAAACAAAACAAAACAAAACAAAACAAAACAAAACAAAACAAAACAAAACAAAACAAAACA
>ERZ1106939.292-NODE-292-length-45452-cov-21.074983_pt1 | contig 45452 bp, 34 predicted proteins | sample MGYA00403669_ERZ1106939 | MGnify/ENA primary metagenome ERZ1106939 (study PRJEB35170, sample SAMEA104062447) | human gut metagenome | biome: human gut; feature: human-associated habitat; material: faeces | place: Denmark | collected 2012-09-28 ...
GAACCCGATCATGGTAGACGGAACCGGTATGTGCGGTGCCTGTCGTGTGACCGTAGACGGCAAGGTGAAATTCGCCTGCGTAGACGGACCGGAATTTGACGGACATGCCGTAAACTTCGACGAAGCAATGAAACGTCAGCAGATGTATAAGACCGAGGAAGGCCGTGCGCTTTTAAAACTCCGTGAGGGCGATACCCACCACGGCGGATGCGGTAACTGCAGCGAATGATCGGTGATATGGAGGAAATGACATGGATGGAATGAAGAAAGTCCCGGTAAGAGAACAGGAGCCGAAGGTTCGCGCAACGAACTTTGAGGAGGTCTGTTACGGATATAATGAGGAAGAGGCTGTCGCTGAGGCGTCCAGATGCTTAAACTGCAAAAACGCGAGATGCGTTCAGGGATGCCCGGTCAAGATCGATATTCCGGCATTTGTAAAAGAAGTAAAAGAAGGAAACTATGCTGAGGCTGCAAAGGTGATCGGAAAATCTTCCGCACTTCCGGCTGTCTGTGGACGTGTCTGCCCACAGGAGAGCCAGTGTGAAGGTAAATGTATCCGCGGTTTCAAGGGTGATCCGGTTGCCATCGGTAAATTAGAGCGTTTCGTTGCAGACTGGGCACGCGAGCACGGTATCAAGCCAAAGAAAGCAGAGAAGTTAAACGGACACAAAGTAGCAGTGATCGGTTCCGGCCCTGCAGGTCTTACCTGCGCAGGAGACCTTGCAAAACTTGGCTACGATGTAACCATCTTCGAGGCACTTCACAAAGCCGGCGGTGTATTAAGCTACGGTATTCCGGAGTTCCGTCTGCCGAAGGCTATCGTTGCCAATGAGGTTGAAAAACTGAAGGCGCAGGGCGTTGAAGTCATGACTGATATGGTCATCGGCAAGGTTCTGTCCATCGACGAGTTGTTTGAGATAGGCTTCAAGGCTGTGTTTATCGGCTCCGGCGCAGGTCTTCCGATGTTCATGCACATCCCCGGCGAGTCCCTCAAGGGCGTTTGCTCAGCAAACGAGTATCTGACCCGTATCAATCTGATGAAGGCGTATCTCGAAGAGAGCGACACGCCGATCCTGCACTCCAAGGCAGCGGCTATTGTCGGCGGCGGCAACGTTGCGATGGATGCCGCCCGCTGTGCAAAGCGTATGGGTACCGATAAGGTGTACATCGTCTACCGCCGCGGCGAGGCCGAAATGCCCGCCAGACTGGAAGAGCAGCACCATGCGAAGGAAGAGGGCATCGAGTTCCTGACGCTCACCAACCCGACCGAGATTCTCGGCGGTGAGGATGGCCGTGTATGCGGCGTGAAGTGCATCAAGATGGAACTTGGCGAGCCTGACGCATCCGGCCGCCGCCGTCCGATTCCCGTTGAGGGCAGCGAATTCGTGCTGGATGTCGATATGGTCATCATGTCTCTTGGCACGTCTCCGAACCCGCTGATCCGCTCCACCACGCCTGGCCTTGAGACGAACAAAAAGGGTGGTATCATCGTTGACGAGAACGAAATGTCCACCCGTGAAAACGTCTTTGCAGGCGGCGATGCCGTTACCGGCGCTGCGACTGTCATTCTGGCCATGGGCGCAGGCAAAAAGGCTGCGGAAGCCATCGACCGCAAGCTGCAGGGTAAATAAGCTGTTTAACAGCCGACAGTCCCGGCTACAATTTCCATAAACGCAGAAACTCCGGCAGCGTTTGCTGCCGGAGTTTTTAGTAATGGAGGGTCTTATGAAGATCAAGGATTGTATGTCCAGAAATGTCGTCAGCGTCGGTGCGCAGGAACCGGTTTCCGTCGCCGCACGGCTCATGAGCCGGTATAATCTCGGCTTTTTGCCGGTTCAGGGAGAAAACGGGCGTCTCTGCGGGGTGCTAACCGACCGCGACGTTGTGCTGCGCTGCGTCGCAGCAGGGAAACCGGCGGAGCAGATGCGCGTGAGTGAGGTCATGTCCGCAGGCGTTTTGTCCATCGAGGCAGGGGAGGACGCGGCAAAGGCCGCGCGGCTTATGTCCCGCGCACAGCTGCGCAGACTGCCGGTTACGCAGAACGGAAAGCTGACCGGCATGATCTCCGTCGCGGATTTTGCGCGGCGCGGCAATTTCGGCATGGAAACAGCGCAGTGCATGGAAGCCATTTGCAGCCCGGTGGTGCATCTGGACTGATGTGGCTCACAGACCGGACTCAATCAAAATCTGAAGCGTTCTGGCTGAAGCAAGACTGTCTGCATCCAGTTCCAAAAGCGCCGACCGGCTGATCCATCAATAGTAGTCGATGGTATCCTTTCGTTGATCTGCGAAAAAAACACCCATAGCCTCGGGTGCTTTTTCTCAGTTAATATTCCACTTCCTGATTGGCCGGTGTTTCCAGCAACTCCGGGTTTTCCAGCAGCTTCTTGAGCAGGCGGATGGTCTTGGAATAATAATAGCCGTCTGCCAGACGCTCATCAATGGTGAGGCCCAGATCGAGCATTTCGCGCATTTCGATCGTGCCGTCCTCGTGATAGACCGGGCGCTTCGACTTTTCGCCGATGATGCAGAACACGGAGCAGGTGCCCCAGTTCGTCAGATGATGATAACCGCAGTTAAGCTTGATCGAGCCAAGATTGGAGATCACGCACGTCGTATAATACGGGTCTGTCTCAATGATGCTCGCGGGAATCCAGCCGTGGATATCCAGACGCGTCAGAATCCAGACCAGGAACTTGCCGAGGAAGCGCGGCATATGGTTGAAGAAATCCATGTTGCCGGTCGAGGAATCAACCTTATGCACATCCTTGCAGTCAAGGATCTGATGACGAAGATCCTCATGAATGGATTCGACATTGGACTCGTCCTTCGCGTGAATAACGGCCAGTGCCTCCGCAGCTTCGTCCGCAAACTGCTTTTTGACGACAAAAGACATAGACACTTCATTGCGCTGATAGAAGTTCTTGTTGGCAATGAACCGGTTCATCTTTGGCCGAAGCGTGATCGTTTTGACAAGCCCCGCTACGATGATATGGAACATGGTGTAGGGGAACTCTGTCTCCGACTCGTTTTTCTTTTTGAGAAACGCGTTCATATTTGTGAGGTCGATCGTCTCTCTGATATAGGCCTCATTGTCGCAGCGGTTCGGGTAAATCAGCGGCGTGATAAAGTGCATGCCGTCCAGATCGCGCAGCAGCACGCCGTCCTTCCGGTCGCCCCAGCGACGTTTTCTCTTTTCCATTGTAATCACACACCTTAATTGACGGAGATCCGCCAAGAATGTCTATAAGATACCAGACAGCGGCATAAAATGCAAGCCTGAACCGCAAAATGCAGAGCAAATCAGCGGAAATGTACACATCTGTTTTCTGCACACGGGCACTTGTCAGGAATCAGGAATTGAAGTTGTGAAAGTTCAACAAAAGAAAACTCGAAATTTGAGGCAATTTTCACATTTCAGCACTTGACATCGCTAAAGTATGCGGGTATAATGAGCCCATCATTTCAAGGAGGTGCGCAACATGATGCAGTTCACGGCAAAGCAGAATACCGCTTGTTCCGATGCGTCCAGCTGCGCATCGGCTACTTGCTGTGCAGCATCTGCATGCACGGCTGATTCTGCCGCAGTCTGCAAGGACACTGCCATTCTGGCAGTGTCCTTTTTTATTTCCATTCTGGTGCTTGTATCCATTTGCATTCGCGTATTCTCCATTATTGGCCTGCTGGTACTTCTGGTACTGGCATGGGGCCTTGTAAATGGAATGCTTCTTATGATGAACGATTTCAAACGCGCAAAAGGCAATAGCATTTGGATTCCTGAGGCGGCCTGAAGGGTCGGAATCGATTAGGCATTCAAAGCGGCTTTGCTTTTTGCAGAGCCGCTTTTTGAATAACAAAACCAGCAAAAACAACAAAAGTGAGGTAAATGAAAATGAAAAAAGCAATGAAACTCGTAAGCCTCGTTCTGGCAGTCGTGATGCTGCTGGGCTGCCTGACAGCCTGCGGTTCTAAGTCCGCCACCACGGATACACCTGCGTCCACCGATGCTTCCAACACGTCCTCTGACGGCGGCGAGATCGTAATCGCCCTCATCAGCAACACGACCGGCGATTATGCGCAGTACGGCCAGCCCGTCCGTGATGGCGCGATGCTCTACATCAACCAGCTGAACGCCAAGGGTGGCATCAACGGCAAGCAGGTCAAGGTTCTGGAATACGACGACAAGGGCGACGGCGTTGAGGCTGTCAACGCGTACAACCTTGCCTGCGATAACGGCATCACCGCTGTCTTTGGCGCTACAATGACTGGCACGACCATTGCACTGGCCGACGCGACCTACGAGGACAACATGCCGCAGGTTACCGCTTCCGCAACTGCTACCGGCGTCACCGTCATCGACCCGGCTGACCCCGAAAGCGAGATCCGTCCCAACGTCTTCCGCGCCTGCTTCATCGACCCGTATCAGGGCGAAAAGATGGCAAACTACGCCGTTGAAAAGCTGAGCGCCAAGACCGCTGCTGTCTTCTATCAGACCGGCAACGACTACTCCGAGGGCCTGATGAACGCGTTCGTGGCAAAGGCTGCCGAGCTTGGCCTGGAGATCGTCGACACCGAGGCATTTGCCGAGGGCGATAAGGACTTCAAGGCCCAGATGACCAACATCGCCGCTGCCGATCCCGACGTTGTCTTTGCCCCAATTTACTACGCTGAAGCTGGCCTTGCCATCACTGCTGCCCGCGCGGCTGGCTGCGACGCAGTTTTCATGGGCGGTGACGGCTTCGGCTCCGTCAAGAACTACGCTTCTGCAGAAGACCTCGAAGGCTCTGTCTATTGCTCTGGCTATGCACCTGGCACCGATTCCGTCAAGCAGTTTGAAGAGGATTACAAAGCTGCTTACAATGTTGATGAAATCCCCAACATGTTTGCGCCTCTGGCATATGATGCTGCCATGCTGATCTGCGAAGGTCTGAAGGCTGCCGAAGAGCAGGGCCTGACTGCCGGCACGGAAGAATACAAGCAGGCTGTCATCGACGCCATCAAGAACATGAACGGTACTGAGGGCATCACCGGTTCCTACTCCTTCGACGAGTACAACAACCCCATCAAGCCCGTTGCCATCATCGAGCTGACCGGCGGCGACGAAGTCTATCAGGAAATGTACTAAAACTTCCAATTCGCATTGCATCATGCGAAGAAACGCGTTATAATAAGTAAGAATTTGTCGGTTCCTGACGGATAAAGCAAGAACCAGCCAGACAGGTACGGAGGTCTTCTCCGTACCTGTCCACGGCGGACATCGGATGGACGGTTCCAAGCACGCTTGGCGCCGTCCATCGGGTGTGGCGCAAAAGAGAAGGAAAGTGAGGTATCAACATGAACCTGTCCCTGCTGCTCTCGCAGCTGTTCAATGGCCTCCAGACAGGCTCGATCTACGCGCTGGTGGCACTTGGCTACAGCATGGTCTACGGTATTATCCTGCTTTTGAACTTCGCGCACGGCGATATCATCATGGTAGGCGCATATGCCGCCTTTTACGCTATGACGAACTTCCATCTGCACCCCATCGTATCTGTTATCATCGCGGTCATTACCAGCACGCTCCTCGGCGTTGTGATTGAAAAGGTCGCCTATACGCCGCTGCGCAAGGCCCCGAGACTGAGCCTGCTCATCACTGCGATTGGTATCTCGTTCCTTCTGGAAAATGGCGCGCAGCTGCTCTTCGGCTCCGATACGAAGAGCATGGACCCCATTGTTCCGGGCAATATTTCGCTCGGCTCTGTGACCATCAGCAATGCGGCGCTGCTGACTATCGTTGTGACTATCATTGCAATGGCAGCCCTGACCGTCGTTGTGCAGAAGACGAAACTCGGCAAGGCCATGCGCGCTGTGTCCGAGGACATGGGCGCGGCGCAGCTGATGGGCATTAGTCTGAACAGAACGATCTCCTTTACGTTTGCCATCGGCTCGGCCCTTGCCGGTATCGGCTCTGTTTTGTACCTGTGCGCCTATCAGCAGGCGTCTCCGACAATGGGTTCGATGCTTGGTCTGAAAGCATTTGTTGCCGCCGTCCTTGGCGGTATCGGATCAATCCCCGGGGCGATGATTGGCGGCTTTGCCATTGGCCTGCTCGAAGCGCTCGTTTCCGCAGTTGGCCTTTCCATCTGGAAGGACGGCGTCGTGTTCGCAATTCTGATTGTCGTTCTGCTGGTCAAGCCGACAGGTATTCTTGGCCGTCCGCAGATGGAAAAAGTGTAAGGAAGGGGAGACGGACTATGAAGAAAACACGCTCTGCTATCCGCATTCCCATGCCGCTGCGGTATCTGATCAATCTTGTATTGATTCTTGCGCTGTGGCTTGTACTGTTTACGCTCATTCAGAACGGAACAATCACCAACTACTGGAGCGGCATTCTCATCACTGTTGGCATCAATATCATTCTTGCGACTTCATTGAACGTTGCAACCGGCTATCTGGGCCAGCTGCCTCTTGGACATGCAGGCTTTATGGCGGTCGGTGCATACGCAGGCGGCATTTTCATGAAGGCCGTTCCGGTGCAGGAACTTCTGAAATCCGGTGATACAGGTGCCGCTATTCCCTATATCCTTCTGGCGCTGCTGATCAGTGCAGTGGTTGCCGGTATCTTCGGTATTCTGATTGGCATCCCGGCACTGCGTCTTCGCGGTGACTATCTGGCGATTATCACACTAGGCTTCGGCGAGATCATCCGCGTCATTCTGACGAACATCGACTCTGTGATCGGCAAAGATTTTACATACGGTGCAGCCGGTCTGAAGCGCATCCCGAAGTATTCCTCATTTACGCTGGTGTTCATCTGCGTGGTCGTGTGCTGCTATATCATCCACACAATTATGAAATCCCGCCATGGCCGCGCGATTTTGTCCATCCGTGAAGACGAGATCGCGTCCGAGAGCGTTGGCGTACAAACGACTTATTATAAGACGTTCGCCTTCGTCGTATCCGCCATGCTGGCCGGTATCGCGGGCTGCCTGTACGCAGGCTATATCGGCTCTCTGTATCCCTCGACGTTCAAGTTCATGAAGTCCATCGAAATCCTGGTCATGGTCGTGCTTGGCGGCATGGGCTCCATGCTGGGTTCGATCCTGTCGGCAACCGTGCTCACCATCCTGCCGGAGCTGCTGCGTTCGTTCTCGGATTACCGCATGGTCGTATACTCTCTGGCACTTGTCGTGATGATGATCTTCCGGCCGAAGGGACTGCTCGGCAGCTACGATTTCTCGCTTTCCCGCAGCCTTGAAACCTTCCTGAACCGGCTGACCGGACGCACAGAAAATCCAAAGAAGGAGGCGGCAGACAATGAGTAACAAATGGGTCAATCCACAGCCCAAGCTTGTTCCGCAGCCGTACACGAACCTGCTGACGGAACGTGACATCGGCAAGCCTCCGATTCTGGAAACGCGCCACCTTGGCATTGACTTCGGCGGTCTGACCGCTGTTGCCGACTTCAACCTCGCCATCGGCCGCACGGAGATCACCGGCCTGATCGGCCCGAACGGCGCAGGCAAGACGACGATTTTCAATCTGCTGACCAACGTGTACAAGCCGACCCGCGGCTCCATTCTTCTGGATGGCGTTTCAACAGAAGGGAAGAGCACGGTCGAGGTCAACCACATGGGCATTGGCCGAACCTTCCAGAACATCCGCCTGTTCCGCAATCTGACCGTTCTGGACAACGTTTTGATCGGCCTGAACAATGAAATGAAATATTCCGCCGCTTCCGCCATTCTCCGCCTGCCGGGGTATTGGAGACGCGAACGCATTGCAAAGGAGCGCGCGCTGGAACTGCTGAGCATTTTCAACATGGAAAATGTGGCGGATCATCTGGCAGGCAGCCTGCCGTATGGCGCACAGCGCCGGCTGGAGATCGTCCGCGCGCTGGCGACGAATCCGTGCCTGCTGCTGCTGGATGAGCCTGCCGCCGGCATGAACCCGTCCGAAACGAGCGAGCTTATGGAGAATATCGTGAAGATCCGAGACACCTTTGGCATCGCAATCATGCTGATCGAGCACGATATGAACCTTGTAATGGGCATCTGTGAGGGCATCTGCGTTCTGAACTTCGGTAAAATCATCGCAAAGGGCACGCCGAACGATATTCAGGCCAATCCGGCCGTTATCGAAGCGTACCTTGGCAAAAAGAAGGAGGGCTGAGATATGTTGCTTTCCGTCAATGATCTTCATGTCTACTATGGCGCAATTCATGCGGTCAAGGGCGTTTCTCTCGAGGTCAACGAGGGCGAGATCGTCACGCTGATCGGCGCAAACGGCGCAGGCAAGAGTACTGTTTTGAACACGATTTCCGGCCTGCTCCGCGCGAAGACGGGCACGATCGAGTTTATGGGTACGCCGATCAACAACATGGCCCCCAACAAGATCGTACAGCTTGGCCTTGCGCAGTGCCCGGAGGGCCGCCGCGTGTTCGCGCACATGACCGTCGAGGAAAACCTCGAAATGGGCGCATATACCCGCCCGAACAGCTCAATTGAGGGCAATCTTGAGCATGTATATGAACTTTTCCCGCGCCTGAAGGAGCGCAGCAAGCAGATCAGCGGTACGCTCTCCGGCGGCGAACAGCAGATGCTTGCCATGGGCCGCGCCATGATGTCAGAGCCGAAGCTTCTGATGCTGGACGAGCCGTCTATGGGCCTGGCCCCGATTCTGGTCGAGCAGATATTCGATATTATCCAGGAACTCCACAAGGCCGGCGCGACGATCCTGCTTGTCGAGCAGAATGCACAGATGGCTCTTCAGGTTGCCAATCGTGCCTACGTTCTGGAAACCGGCAAGATCACGCTCTCCGGCTCCGGAAAAGAACTTCTTGAAAGCGATTCTATTAAAAAAGCCTATCTGGGCGGTTGATCGTAAAGTAAAACCAGGCAGTGCGACTGCGCATTGTCTGGTTTTTCTATTGCTTGCAATACGGTGAATCTCCTGCTATAATAGCGGCAGCAGGCAAATTTGCGTGAAAAATGAAACAGAAAGGGTGGTTTTTTATGAAAATGAAACGTGTATGGAGGGTTCACGCTTCCTAACCCTCCGAATCAAATTTTGGAGGAAACAGCATGAAAAACCAGATTACCATTCGTGAAGCAAATTCAAAAACCGATACTGCAGCCTTTTGGGAGCAGCTTCACAGCTACCACGAGCGTGATATTTTTCCTAACCCGAAGGACGAAAGCCTCAAGCATTTTTTGAATGATGCGGAATACCGTGCGCAGATTGAACACGTTCACAACCGGCCGCAAGACAACTGCTATTATCTGTTCTTTCAGCGGAACGGACAGGACATTGGCTTTGCACTGCCGGTGATTTTCATTTCCGAGGATGGAAAGTGCTTTATCATGGAATTCTGCGTCTATCCGGAATTCCGAGGCAATGGAACAGGCCGAGCATGCGCTGCTGTTTTTCTGGACTGGGCAAAGGCGCGCGGCGCACGCTACGCTGAACTGAATTACGGCGGAGACGAACGCCGTCTCCGGTTCTGGAGACGCATTGGATTCGTTGAAAACGGCGTTGACGAATGGGGCGAGCCGCTGATGCTCCTTCCGCCCGCAGAGACAGTGCCATTCACCGTGGAACTTTTGAACGATCCCACCGATTGGCAGCTTTTGAAGCTGGAAAACAGCTTCAAGCGCGAAATCGGCGAGGAAACACTTATAAAATTCCAGCAGAAACAGCTTCAGCAGGCCGTCCGAGAGGGGAGAATTACATTCTTCATGGCCAAGCGCGGCTATCGTGCCGTGGGCATGTGCAGCGTCGCTGCATACTATTCGACTTTTTCCTGCTCGAATACGGGTGTATATGAAGATTTTTACATTGAACCCGCCTTCCGCGGCAAGGGAATTGCACGAATGCTGGCGAGGGCAGCACAAAACTGGTGCAGAGAAAACGGCATCACGAGTTTAACTGTATGCTGTGCTCCGTGCGATGAGGCAATGTACCAGGCACTGGGGTTTTATACCAGCCTTGGGGCAACTTTCGCACATACGGAATAACAAACTGAACAGGCAGTGCATCGCTTCAGCTGTGTACTGCCTGCGTTTCAATTTTTATAGCTTCAGCTTGGAAAGGGGATTGGCCTCTGCCGCGATTTTCTTATCCGTGTTTTCAATGTGCGTGTAGATCTGCGTCGTATTCAGATTTTCATGCCCCAGAACCTCCTGCAGCGTTTTCAGGTCAACGCCGTTCGCCAGCATCAGCGTTGCGGCTGTGTGCCGCAGCTTATGCGCGGAAAACTGCGACGCGTCAAGCCCAGATTCCAGCAGGTGCTTTTTGACCAGACGATGCACGGCAGAAACACTGATACGGTTTTTATCCCGTGAGCCAAAGAGCGCTTTATTGTCTGTCAGCACGATCTGTTTCCGCTCATCCAGATACCGGTCGATGGCTTTCCGGCAGGAAGAACCCATGTAGACAATTCTTTCCTTGTTGCCCTTGCCGACGACACGGATACGATCCTCATAGACGTCCGTAAGATTCAGCCCAACCAGTTCCGAGCGGCGGATACCGCAGTTCAGAAACAGCATCAGAATTGCAAAGTCCCGGTTTTTATTCGGCCCATCGACAGATTTCAAGAGCGCGGTAGATTCTTCCAGTGTCAGGTATTTCGGCAGGCTGCGGCGAATTTTGGGGAATTCGATGTCCTTGACCGGATTGTTCTGGATCTGCTTGGTGCTGATGGTCAGGTACTTATAGAACGCCTTGATAGCCGACAGCTTCCGCGCACGGGCAGCGGCAGCGATTCCGACATCAGCCGGGCCTTCACGGTTCTGACGGTCGTTTGTGAGATAGGACAGAAAATCAAACACCTCAGACGATGACACCGTATCGAGAACGAGTGCGTCGATCCATTTGATGTCGATCTCATCAAGCGGCGTCTGATACGGAAGTTCCTTGCGCATCAGCGTCAGAAACCGAAGAAACATCCGCAGATCCAGATGATATTCCGAAACCGTACGCCGTGATTGACCCTTGATAGATTCATGATACGATAAAAAGTCCCGCAGCACCTGCGGACATTCAGAATACGGCTGCATACATAAAACTCCTTTAGAGCATCCTCGATAATGCTATTATAGCATATCTTTTCCTGCAACGCAACAAAATCTTTATTTTGTTGCGTTAGCTAGGCCCAAACAGCACCTCATTCTCTTCTGCCGCGTGCTGGGTTTGCCGGCCTTTTTTCTTTCTGGTGGTGCAATCATGTTCCTTCATAGAATCTTAAGCAATGCTTAAACGGATGCTTCCGTTCAGTTGAACGCGGATGTGATATACTTGAGCGTAGAAATCACAAAGGAGAAATATTCTATGAACGCGGCAGTCAATGCGTTTTTTCTGATTCTAAAACTGCTTTCCCTCTACTTTCTGGTTGTTTCATTGTTCAGCCTGTGTAAACGCAAAATGCAAAAATCCTCCACTACGCAAAGGCGGTTTGCAGTGTTGATCGCAGCCAGAAATGAAGAAAGCTGCATTGCAGGGCTGATTGAAAGTCTTTTGGCACAGAACTATCCGTCAGAACTATTTGATATCTGGGTGCTTCCGAACAACTGCACAGACCACACTGCGGATGCAGCGCGGCACGCCGGAGGCAAGGTTCTAGAAATGCCGACCTCTATCCATTCCAAGGGTGCCGCGCTTCAGTATGCTGCAAACACGCTTCTGCATGGTTCTCGTTATTATGACGCATTTTGCGTATTTGACGCTGACAACGAGGTTGATCCTGCGTTTTTATCCGAAATGAATCAAGCGCTGTCACGCTCCGCTATCGTCAAAAGCCGGATTCTCGCAAAGAACCGTATGCAAGCCGGAATCAGCGCCTGCTATGAGATTTATTTCTGTACGGCAAATCACTTTCTGAACCGTGCCAGAGAAGCTTTAGGACTATCCGCCAGAGTAATAGGAACCGGCTTTGCCATTCGGCGCGATTTGCTGGAAGCGTTGGGCGGATTCCCCTGCTGCACGCTTGCGGAGGATGCTGAGTTGTATGCAGCCTGTCTGACGCACGGCGTCCGGATCGGCTACTGCGAAAGCGCCGTGACCTATGACGAGGAGCCGGTCACATGGCGCGCCTCGCTCGTGCAGCGCAGACGCTGGATGAGCGGCATCATGCAGGTTTCACGCCTGACGCTGCCAAAGCTTTTTCGGAATTTTCTGCGCCGACCCAGTCTGAACCGGCTGGACGGTATGCTTCAGCTTGCGTTTCCATTCCTGCAGGCGCTGACCCCGTTTTTTACACTGGCAGCGTTCCTCGCGGGCAGCATATCCCTGCAAAGCCTGCCGGTCAGTCTGCTCTCCGCTTATGCTGGCAGTCTCGCGGTGGCTGCTGCGGCACTGGTGCTGGAAAAACGGCTGGATTTCAGACTGACAGGCGGCATCCTGCTCTATCCTGTTTTCATGGCGTGCTTTCTGCCGCTGCAAACGCTGGCGCTTTTCAAAACGCAGACGGTATGGCATGAGATCCGACATTCCGGCGTGAGGCTTGCATCGTCAGAGTTCCAGCTTCGCCGGAAGAAAATCGCATGAACCAGCTATACTCCATAGGAAACCTCTCAATGCTTATCCAAGTGCATAAATCACGCGATACAGGACCTGTTTCCAGAAGCGCTTGTCTGCGAGCAGCTGCTTTGTCAGCTGTTCCGCGTGCGCTTGCATCGGAAGCAGGTCTTCCCTGTTCAGCTTATGATGGCTGAATCTTGCCTTTTCAGCGATTTCCAGAAAATCGCTTGGAACCTCTGTTTTGGTCTGCCGGGCGAGCCAGCAGATGTGATGATAGAGCGCGACTGCCCGGCGGTTGGACGATCCCTTCCCTATTGCGGCCATTCGGACGCTGAACCGTAGTGCGCGCCAGAGAAACAGTGCGGCGGCCAATGCCAGAACAGGCCAAACAAAACACAGGATGCTGACGGGCTTTTTGTTCGTTTCCTGCGGTGTTTCCTGACTTTCTGCGGGGGTATCCGGGACAGCGGGCGGTTCGTCGCCTGCGGGCGGCGTATCCTCCGGCTGGTTGTCTGCCGGCTCAATAGGAGCGGCAATGGGTTCCTCCGGTGCTGTCTGCGCAGGGGTGTCTGCCGCAGGCGTTGGATCATCCCGAAGCCAGCCGATCCCGTTCAGATAGATCTCCACCCACGCATGCGCATCGTCCGAGGTCACGGTCGTCCATTCGTTTTCATACACATCTGTGTAATAGCCGGTCACATAACGCGCCGGAACGCCAAGACATCGCAGCAAAATCGTCGCCGCAGTCGCATAATGCACACAGTAACCGGTTTCGCTGTCGTGCAGGAACCACGACACAAAATCTTCTCCGTCCGGCACAGCCGGCGTATTGAGGTCATAGCGGGCGCTGGTCGACACATACTCCAGAACACGCGGGATATACTGATACGGATCGGCGTCCTCCTCCCCGACCAGCTCCGAGAGGATGTCGGAAAGTGCCTGCCGCGTCTCATCCGGGACTTGTGTGTAGGTCTCATGGACGAATGCATCATACGCGCTGTTCTGCAACGGGCTGCGCGAGAGAACATAGGGAACCGTATAATTCGTCTGCTGCGAGGGGTTTTTGACGTAGGCGTCGTAAAACGGCTCCGCGTCCTCCGGAAACGCGGTTGCGTTGTATGGGATATAATAGATCCCGGACTTCATATCCGTTTCGATCGTTACCTCTGGCTGAAAGCTGACGACAGCCTCTCCTGCCAAAAGCGGATTATGCATATTCTTCATATCAGGATATGCATTTTCCGGGAGCGGTTTCCAACGGTTATCCTCATAAACGGCCATGGAATCCCCGCGCAGGTAGAATGAAGCACCGGCCCAAGAGGATCCAAGCGTTGCTTTTACGCGCATCACAGAGCGGCCAAATTGGCGCTGCGGCCCGACCCGGTTGAGATTGACGCCAGTTACGCTGGAATCCCAGAGATAGCTGCCAAGCGTGCTGGGGCTGATGGGCGAGGTGAATTTCACCTGCCCGGTCTTCGCGTCGCGGCGGAAGAGCGTCAGCTTGTCTGCAGCCATGGAGATGGTTTCCTGCAGACGGTCGGACCATTCGGCGCGTTCGTAGGTACCAGCCGGAAACAGAACAGCGATCAAGCCGATTAAGAGCGCCAGCGGCGCGGCCAGCAGCAGCGCAAGCCGGTTCCCCTCACCTGCCTGCCGCGCACGGAGCAGCTGCGTTAAAAGAAGCAGTGCAAGAATGCCCACAACGAGCAGGATGGCCCAGACCGCCGGAGGCGTCTGCAAAATGATCAGGCACAGTGCCAGAACCGGCACCGTCAAAACGAGCAGATAGACAAGACCTTCGCTGCGCATGACCGTCCAGCTGCAAAGAAGCGCATAGAGCGCCGCAATCAGAATGAAAATCAGTGTTGCGTCCGCGTCGGCTGCGTCTGTCAACTGGATCACCTGTATACCCGGAATTGCCTCCGAATATTGCTGGGTAACGGCAGAGACAAGCACGGAAGCACTCTCGAGCAGCTGAGCGCGCAGCATATAAAGTCCACCGCCCGCAAGCGCAGCCACGGCCAGCAGCCAGATCCAGCTTTTGGGCAGCAAAAGCAGCGCGGAAAAGAACAGCGCCGCAAGAACGCACGCGCATGCCAGCAAAAGTCTGTCCGCCGGAACGGAAAAAGATGTTATAATGCAGAAACACAGACCGCCAGACAGGCCGGATGCGCAGAGCAGCGACGTAAAAAACGTGTATCTTGACGATCTCATGCCTGCTGCACCTCCTGTGTCTCCGACTGCACATGATAGCGCCAATCCGCATGCGGGTAGGCTCTGGATGCAAGCGAAGGTGTATTACCGGTCAGATGGGTCTGTAAAAGCGTATTCAAAAGCGATTTCAGATCGTCCAATGTTTTGACTGACTTTGTCTGTGGCTCCAGTGAATCCGGCTCGATCCAGTCAATTTGATGGGGCACTCCCCTGTCAATCAGCCAACCAGACAGCCACAAAAGCTGCCGCAGTGTGCTATCCAACTGCGTGCGTGTACCGGAAAAGTCAAAACTCAGTACAATCAATCCCAGATCCGGCTCCTCCGCCTCACGGACAATCAGCTTGTCCGACTTGGCAGACAGCTTCCAGTGAATCTCATGCAGACTGTCGCCGGGACGGTATTCACGCAGATCGTGGATCTCAGAAAATCCACCGCCGGGCTTTGGGTGATAAGAACGGTATTGAAAATGACTGAGGTTCGGCAATTCGGCCGGCTCCTGCGGTTCCGGCTCGACAGCGATAGCGCAAGCGGCCGGCAAGTGCAACGGTAGGCTAAACAACCCCAGTGCATCGCATACGCGCCCTTTATCAAGCTGAAAGGTTTGTACACCTGCATGGCGCGTATCAACGCGCTGCACAAAGCCGAGCGTTCCGGCAAGTTCCAGCTTCTGCTTGCATGCCTCACCGTCTACGGCGTCGGATACCGTCAGGAGGAAGCGGCAGCAAGATACCGGAAGTTTTGCTGCATGCTGGGCAGTCAACCGGTACTGCGCAGTCTGTCCGCAAAAGCAGCGAACCGGAAGTTCCACTTCATAGGTCGCGTGAAGCATGGCTGGCAAGCTGATAAGCAGTGAGAAAACTGGCAGCAACAAGGCAAACATCAGCAAAAAAAACGAAAACCATCCAGTATAAAAGCTGTGAAAGACAACGGCCGCAAGCAGAAACAGCCCGTAGAGAATGCGGTTTTTCGCCATGGCCTTATAGTCTGGGTGCCGGGACCTGACGCAAGATCTCGTCAAGCAGCTGCTCCGGCGTGATCTGCCGCGTTCCGGCTTCCGGGGCCAGCAGCAGGCGGTGCGCGATGACCTGCGGGAACGTTACCTGAATGTCCTTTGGCACTACATAATCCCGGCGTTGGACATAGGCGACTGCTTTGGCCATTGCGGTCAGAGAAAGCGTTGCACGGGGGCTAGCGCCGCGCAGAATCATCGCGTGATTCCGCGTAGCGTCAATCAGCGCTACGATATAGTCAATCAATTCTGTCTTGATGTAAACAGCAGCCGCCTCGTCCTGCATGGCGATCAATTCCTCTCTCGAAAGGACTTGCCGGACAGATTGCAGCGGATTGACACCCTGCCGGGCAAGAACCATATTGCGTTCATCTTCCGGCGCAGGATATCCGATAGACAGCCGGACGGCGAACCGGTCCATCTGCGAATCCGGCAGCAACTGCGTACCGGCGGCTCCGGTCGGGTTCTGCGTGGCAAAGACGATGAATGGCTGTGGAATCGGGTGGCTGACACCATCGACTGTGACCTGCCCCTCCTCCATTGCTTCCAGCAGTGCGGACTGCGTGCGTGAGGTCGCGCGGTTGAGTTCGTCCGCCAGAAACAGATTACAAAGCACCGCACCCGGCTGATAGACCAGCCTGCCGATTTCCTTCTGATAAACAGAATAGCCCGTGATGTCCGACGGCAGAACATCCGGCGTGAACTGAACGCGGCCATATTCCAGTCCCAGCGCGCGTGAAAAAGCCAGCGCCATGGTCGTTTTACCGACACCAGGGATATCCTCCAATAGAACATGCCCCCTTGCAAGCAGCACGGTCAGCACCCATACCAACACGCGATCCTTTCCGCATACCGCTTTTTTGACTTCCTCCAGAATTCTTCCTGTCTGGTTCAAACTCCCGCCTCCCTTATGTATTTATATTTAAGTATAGCACACCTGCGGCGAAGAAAACATAAATTTTTCCTGAAGATTGATTTTTCGCAGAACTCCGCCGATTCCGCGCGATTGCCTGTTTACTTTTCCACTGTTTTGGGGTATGATGAAAAAAATTAAATTGAGAGGAAGTGCCTGTATGGCAAATGCAGTGAAACGAATCGGTGTTCTGACCTCCGGCGGCGATGCCCCCGGCATGAATGCAGCCATCCGCTCTGTCGTGCGTGCGTGCACCTACATGGGAATCGAATGCGTCGGCATCCGCCGCGGCTATAACGGTCTGATCAACGGCGATTTTACAGTTCTGAAAAACGACAATGTCGCGCATATCATCAATCGCGGCGGTACGATGCTCTACACGGCGCGCAGCGATGAATTCCGCACGCTTGAGGGGCAAAAAAAAGCTGCCGCTACCTGCAAGCTGCTTGGGCTGGACGGCATTGTTTCCATTGGCGGCGACGGCTCGTTCCGGGGTTTGGTAGAACTTGCGAAGCAGGGCGTTTCGGTCGTCGGCGTTCCGGCCACGATTGACAACGACATTGTCTGCACCGATTATACCATCGGTTACGACACGGCGGCCAATACCGCTGTCGAGGCCATTGACCGCCTGCGTGACACGATGCAGTCGCATGAGCGCTGCTCTGTCGTTGAGGTCATGGGCCGCAACGCGGGCCATCTGGCGCTTTACGTCGGCCTCGCCACCGGCGCGACGGCGGTTCTGGTGCCGGAAAAGCCGGTCAATTTTGACAGCGACGTGATTGACCGCATCCGGCAGGCACGGCTTGCAGGCAATACGCACTTCATGATCATTGTCGCCGAGGGTGCAGGCAGCGCAATCGAGATCGGCAAGGGGATCCATGAGGAACTTGGGCTCGACCCGCGCGTGACGATCCTCGGCCATATCCAGCGCGGCGGCACGCCATCTGCGCGTGACCGCGTCATGGCCAGCCGCATGGGCTATCAGGCGGTCAAGGTACTGGCCGAGGGCAAGACCAACCGCGTGATCTGCGCGCAAGCCGGACAAATGGTTGATATTGATATTACGGAAGGGCTTTCCATGAAAAAAGGCCTGAACGAGCAGCAGTATGAGGTACTGCAGGCTATGACAGGCATTGATAACTGAGTGTACAAAAAAATTTTGGTGCGCCGCTTTTGCGGCGCACCCGTTTTTTATCCCAGAGCAGCCTATGGGCATCCGTCATTCCCCTCTCTCATACAAACTGTTCAGATGCCGTTCTCATGGGACGAGGAAATTCTATGCCTTTGGATGATATTTGTTGTAGACCGCCTTCAAATTCTGCTTGACCAGCTGCGTATAGACCTGCGTGGAGGAAATGTCGCTGTGTCCAAGCATCTGCTGAATGGAGCGCAAATCAGCACCATTTTCAAGCAGATGAGCCGCAAAGCTGTGCCGGAGCGTATGCGGCGTAATATCCTTCTCGATGTGTGCTTTTTCCTGATAGTACTTGATAATTTTCCAGAATCCCTGGCGGCTCATACGTTCGCCGGATACATTGACGAAAAGCGAATGCTCGGTCGGAACTGCAATCATTTTAGGCCGGACAGTTTCTATGTACTCACGCAGTGCCTGAAGCGCTTCCGGATAAATCGGTATGATGCGCATCTTTTCCCCGCTTTCGCAGCGAATGAAACTTCCGGGAAGGCTAACGTCGTCGATATTCAGCCCAATCAGTTCGCTGACCCGGATACCAGTCGCATACAAAACCTCAAGCATGGCTTTATCCCGGCAGCCCTTCATTTCCGAAACCTTGGGCTGCTGCAAGAGAAGTTCAACCTCTTTGCCAGTCAGGATCTGTGGAAGCTTTTTTTCAGCCTTGTCAATCTTGATGTTCTGGATAGGATTTTCTTCGATCTCGTGATTCTGAATTGCGAAGATATACAGGCTTTTGATCGAAGCCAATGCGCGGGAAATTGTAGCGGCAGATTTTCCACACGCTTTCATATTGCCCATATAGCTGGACACAACCATCTGATCTGCATCCAGTACGTCAATGCCTTCGGAGCCAAGATATGACGCATACTGACGAAGATCACGCATATAAGACGCAATCGTGTTGTCAGACGCGTGTTTGGTATGGACGAGGTAATCCTCGTATCGCATAATAATGTCACTCATGCGAAGGCCCTTCCAAAATCAATCAAAATCGTAGTCGCATATTTTTAAGAATCAGAAAAAACCGAACGTATAACGTAATCTTCAGAATTCTTAAGGAATTATGCGATCATAATTATTTCTACCTGCTGCTACACAGGAAGTGATGTTACTATAGCGCAAACATCGGAAAATTTCAAGAAAAAACTAGAGATTCCGAAATTTTTGTAAATTATGACTAGGAATTATGTTAATGATATTATGTCAATAAAGGAACTTTGACGCTCAGAATAACCATGACTTTTTGCAGAAAGCACAATATATGGTGCTATGCTTGCAGGCTTGGGTCGAAATCTTGAAATGAAAGAAGTGCGGCGATAAAATTCATAAGTAGTAAATAATATTTACATTTTGGAACGTGCAAGAGTCCCTTCATCGTCTGCGGCGCCGGGAGTTCTTTTTTCGCGTCCCACCCAGCACGCCTGCTAGCAGTGCAGGCGTAAACATGCAGATCACAATCGGCAGGAATCTGCCGTCTGAATTTTCAAAAAACAAAAGACGGGCCAGGAAACAAACAGCAATGCAGCAACCCGCAACCGCAAGCGCGGCAGGCAGACGCTTCCCTGCCGCATGCTTCGCAGCCAGAAAGCTTCCGAGAAAGACCGCCGCAAAGCTAATGCAGCAAGCCACCGTCGAGATCTGCTTTTGATCGATCGCACCGCCGAGCACAAGCCCCGCCCCCAGCGCCGACAGAGCCAGAAGCGCAGCGCAGGCAATGGCAAGGCATTGCAGAACCGTACGCAGGAAGCTTCCGTTCCAGAATTTTGTTTTCATGTGTTCTCCCCTCCTCTGCAAAAGGGTATGTTTGTCCGGACAGAAAAAGAACCGGCCGAGGTCAATTCCTCAGCCGGTTCGTATGCGGTCAGATGATTTTATTTTTCTTTTTTGGTCTTCTTCTCTTTTTCCTTCTGCTCCTTGCGGGCAGCCAGAGCGGCGGCCTTCTGCTTGGCAGCTTCCTTTTCCGCTGTGTTGTTGGTGGAAACGGCAAACTTCGCAAACTCGACGCGGACGCGGTCAGTAGTCGTTTCGATGACGATGGAATCGTCCTTGATCGAGACGATGTCGCCGATGATGCCGCCGATGGTCGTGATGTTGTCACCGACCTTCAGCGAGTCACGCATCTGCTGCGCTTCTTTTTTGCGTTTGTTTTCCGGGCGGATCATAAAGAAGTAGAACACTGCGATCAGCACGACGAACATGAGGATCATGGACGCGCCGCCGCCTGCTGCACCGGTGGAATCCGCTGCGCTTAAGAAAAGGTACATGGTCTTTCCTCCATATTTGAATTTCGTTTATTATATCGTGTTTGGGGCAACATTTCAAGTCAGCACGACAGGATTTCTGAATAATTTTCCGTTTTATATTTTTTCCGCCAGCTTTTGTGAATATTCCGCGCGGAAATCGCCGAAGGTTCCGGCATCAAGGTTGTCGCGGATGCGGCGGGTCAGCGTATTATAAAAATACAGGTTGTGCATGACGGACAGACGCATGGCAAGCATCTCCTCAGCCTTGAACAGATGGTGGAGATAGGCGCGGGAGTATCTCCGGCACACCGGGCAATCACACTGCGGGTCAATGGGGCCGTCGTCGCGCGTGTACTTTGCGTTTTTGAGGTTGATGCTCCCCTGCCATGTAAAAAGCTTGGCATGGCGTGCGTTTCTGGCCGGCATGACGCAGTCAAAGAAGTCCACACCGCGCGCGACGGATTCAATGATATTCGACGGCGTACCGACGCCCATCAGATAGCGCGGCCGGTCCTTCGGCATATACGGCTCGACCGCCTCGATGATCTCATACATAATCTCGGTCGGTTCGCCGACGGCCAGACCCCCAATGGCGTAACCCGGCAGATCGAGTTTGGCAATCTCCTTCATGTGCCAGATACGCAGATCCTTGAACGTCGCGCCCTGATTGATGCCCCAGAGCTGCTGGCCGGGGTTGACGGCGTCCGGCTCTGCGTTATATCTGGCAAGCGCCTCCTTGCAGCGGGCAATCCAGCGCGCCGTGCGCTCACAGGATGCCTTAGCGTACTGGTATTTTGCTGGGTTTTCCACGCATTCGTCGAACGCCATGGCAATATCAGAGCCGAGGTTCGACTGGATACGCATGCTTTCCTCCGGGCCCATGAAGATCTTATGGCCGTCGAGGTGAGAGGCAAATGTCACGCCCTCCTCCTTGATTTTCCGAAGGCCCGCCAAAGAGAAAACCTGAAACCCGCCGGAGTCTGTCAGAATCGGGCCATTCCACGTCATAAATTTGTGCAGGCCGCCCATGTCGCGCACAACCTCGTCACCAGGACGCAGATGCAGATGATAGGTATTGGAAAGTTCGATCTGGGTTCCGATTTTTTCTAAATCTGCGGCCGAGAGCGCACCCTTGATGGCAGCCTGTGTACCGACGTTCATAAAAACCGGAGTTTGAACTGTCCCATGCGGGCAGGAAAACTCCCCTCTGCGGGCAGCACCCTCTGTTTTTAATACTTTAAACATAGTTACCTCAACTTTTAATAGATAAACATTGCATCGCCGATGTGTACGGGAGTCGGGAAAGTGAATAAACTGCACATGATCCTACTCCCTTTCATAGCGAAGTACGGCAGCCATGGCCACCGTACTTCCAGTTGAAATCACTTGCCATCAGGCGATGCCTTCCGCTTCTTTCGAATGCCGATATAAATATTCTGGCGCAATGTCAATGTCACCGTCATTCCAGACAGTCACACCGTAGTCAATATAGACGCCCGCAAAGGTATGTTCATCGGCCAGCGGCGCAAAACCTGCATCTTTCAGCAAGGGTGTAAAATCAAAAACTTTTGCTTCGCCAGTTGTAAATCGGAGCCAGAGCCTATGACCGGGCAGCGGACGAACGCCGCAGACCTTGATGACTGGCTCCTGCTCCCCTGCATACGCAATTCCGTTAGAAATATACATAAGCGTTCCTCCTTATCTCAGCGGTTCGATTTTGCCGAACGGAATGTTCTGCACCGCCTTATTCCACGCGGCATAGAGTTCGTCCTCGTGGATGGCAGCCCAAGCCTGCACCAGCTTCAACTATTTGACTGGAAGACTTCCCGCGATCAATTCGCCATCCACGCCAACAGAGGCTTCGTACTCGTTGTAATAAACATGAAAGTGCGGCTTGTGGTGCTTGTCAGTGTCGCTGAAAATCATCTTGATAACGATGTTATAAAATCTGCAAAGTTCCGGCATGATCTTCTCCTCGCTTTTTCCGTGTTCAAAATCGCATCATCATTTGCTCCGGTAATTCTATTATGCCATATTATTTTTCTAAGTCAACAATGAACGTTTTTCTTGAACGAAAAAGTTACGCCGATATCAATTCTTCCCGAAATGTTTTATCAACATCGGTCAACCGATGTTACCATATGGTATTTCGTGCTTACCAATTGGTGATATTGCATAATTTTAATCTATCTAAGTAATGTTATTTTATGCAAAATCACGAGATGAACATTGCATCTCCGAAGGAGAAGAAGCGGTAGCGTTCCTGCACGGCAATGTTGTAGGCATTCAGGATCTTTTCGCGGTCTGCAAATGCGGAGACGAGCATGACGAGCGTGCTTTCCGGCAGATGGAAGTTTGTGATGAGCGCATTCATAGCTTTGAATTTGTAGCCGGGATAGATGAAAATATCTGTCCATGCAGAGGCTTCATGGAAATAGCCGTTTTCATCGGCCAGAGATTCAAGCGTCCGGCAGGATGTCGTACCGACACAGACGATCCGTCCGCCCGCCCGCTTTGTTTCGTTGATGATATCCGCAGTTTCCTTGGAGATCATGCAGAATTCGGAGTGCATGTGGTGCTCTGTAATTTCCTCGGCCTTGACGGGACGGAACGTGCCAAGGCCGACGTGCAGCGTGATATACGCTTCCCTGACGCCCTTGGCGGCGAGCTTATCCAGCAGCTCCTGCGTAAAGTGCAGACCGGCTGTCGGCGCGGCGGCAGAGCCGTTGATTTTGGAATAGACGGTCTGATAGCGCTCACCGTCCTGCAGTTCTTCCTTAATGTACGGCGGAAGCGGCATCTTGCCAAGCCGTTCAAGCACCTCAAGGAAGATTCCTTCATAGTGGAACTGCACAAGCTTGTTGCCGTCATCCCTCTCCCCTACTACAGTTGCCGTCAACTCGCCGTCTCCGAATGACAGTTCGGTCCCAGCATGTGTTTTGCGCCCCGGCTTTGTGAGGCATTCCCAAACGCCGTTGCCCTGATCCTGCAACAGCAGCACCTCAACAGCACCGCCGGTTGGAACCCTGTGTCCAAGCAAGCGCGCAGGAAGCACGCGCGAGTTGTTCATAACCAAGCAGTCTCCCGGCTGCAGGAGTTCAAGCAGATCGTAAAAATGCCGATGTGTAATCGCTCCTGTTTTCCGGTCGAGCGTCATAAGCCGGGATGCGTCGCGCCGTTCCAGCGGCGTTTGCGCAATCAATTCTTCCGGCAGATCATAGTAAAAGTCATGTGTTTTCAACAAATACAGCCCTTTCTGATATGCTGATTTTTTCCGCGATTCACATTGACACCCCAAATTGAATATGATATGATGAGGCCGTTGGAAGTCGTGGACATTTGTTCATAGCACAAGTACAGCATTTTCCTGTGCGAACTAAATGTATTATATTACATTCCAAAGTGACATGCAACCGGAACTTTCCGGTGAGTTTGAGGATGGGAGTTTTCATCATGGAGAAATTCAGAGTCGGTATTATTGGCGCAACGGGTATGGTCGGGCAGCGGTTTGTGCTGCTGACAGCAAATCATCCGTGGTTTACCCCGGTTGTTCTGGCTGCCAGCACACACAGTGCAGGCAAGACCTACGCGCAGGCGCTTGGTGAAAAGTGGCATATGGCCGATCCCATTCCCGAAAGCGTCAAATCCATGATCGTAATGGATGCAGAGGCAGATGCGGAAGAGATTGCGAAGCAGGTTGATTTTGTGTTCTGTGCCGTCAACATGAAAAAAGACGAGATTAAGGCACTTGAGGAGCGGTACGCAAAGCTTGAATGCCCGGTCGTGTCCAACAATTCTGCCCATCGCCACACGCCTGATGTTCCGATGGTCGTACCGGAAATCAACGCCGACCATATCCGTATCATTGACGCACAGCGCAGAAGGCTTGGTACCCAGCGAGGTTTTATTGCCGTCAAATCGAATTGCAGCCTGCAAAGCTATGTACCAGCACTGCACCCGCTGATGAAATACGGCATAGAAAAGGCGCTGGTTTGTACCTATCAGGCAATTTCCGGTGCCGGCAAGACGTTTGAAACATGGCCGGAAATGCTCGATAATGTAATCCCATACATCGGCGGCGAAGAGGAAAAGTCCGAGCAGGAGCCGTTGAAACTCTGGGGCCATATCGAAGACGGCAAAATCGTCGATGCGACAGAGCCCAACATCACCGCACAGTGCCTGCGCGTGCCTGTGTCCGACGGCCATATGGCAGCTTGCTTTGTTTCGTTCAAGGGAGAAAAGCCGTCGATTGAGCAGATTAAAGCAGACTGGGCGGCATTCTCCGGACGTGCGCAGGAATTGAATCTGCCGTCGGCGCCAAAGCAGTTCCTGCACTACTTCGAGGAAGCCGACCGTCCGCAGACGAAACTGGACCGCATGCTCGAGGGCGGTATGGCCGTATCTATCGGGCGGCTGCGCCCCGATACGCAGTACGATTACAAATTTGTCTGCCTGTCCCATAATACCCTGCGTGGAGCAGCTGGCGGCGCAGTTTTGCTGGCAGAACTGCTTTGCGCGGAAGGATATATCACAAAGAAATAATCCCGAAGGGAGCGATTCTTTGAAAAAGCCCATATTTGAGGGCGTTGCGACTGCGCTCGTCACGCCTTTCAAGCAGGGTACGATCGATTTTTCCGTCATGAACCAGCTGCTGGATCTCCAGCTTGCAGCAGGCGTTGACGCAGTTGTTGTCTGCGGAACGACCGGCGAGGCATCTACCATGACAGACAACGAAAAGCTTGCACTGATTGCGCATACAGTCAAATATTGTGCTGGACGATGCGGAGTCATCGCCGGAACAGGTACAAACGACACGGCTCATACATTGCAGTTGAGCCGTGTCGCTGCATCTATGGGCGTGGACGCGGTTCTTCTTGTAACGCCCTATTACAACAAGTGCACGCAGGCAGGATTGATCGCGCATTATACGGCAGCAGCTGACACCGTTCCCTGCCCCGTGATCGTCTACAACGTGCCAAGCCGCACGGGTGTAGATATCTCGGTTGAGACGTGCCGAACGCTCTGCGAGCATCCGAATATTGGTGGAATCAAGGAAGCTAGTGGAAGCATACCGAAAGCCATGCGCATTCTGGATGCTTGTGCGGAAGAACTTCCGCTCTGGAGCGGAAATGACGATCTGACTGTCCCGCTGATGGCAGTCGGTGCACGGGGCGTGATCTCCGTTTTATCAAATGTACGGCCCAAGTTGACACTGCAAATGGTTCGTGCCTGTCAAGCGGGGGAATATGCACAGGCCGGCCATATGCAGACGTCTCTGATGGGCCTTGTGGACGCGCTTTTTTGTGAGGTCAATCCGATCCCGGTGAAGCAGGCGCTGGCGCTGGAGGGCGTTCCAACAGGCCTGCCGCGCCTGCCGCTGACACCGTTGAGCGGTTCGCATTTGCCGATTCTGGAGCAGATGCTGTCTGCCATGCCGGAGCCATAATCCCATTGGTTCACCATAATTTTTTTATAATTTAATCCGCAAAAAGTTATTCACACTGTCAACAGATTTGTCAACACACGAAATTTCCACATATTTCGACAAATACGCGTCTTTTTGCTAGCATCTTACAGGAGCGAAAAACGAAGAACTTTCACGACATAGCGCACAGATATTGTTTACATAACGCTTTTTATGCAGGAGTTTTTGCAGGTCTGCATGCAAAACGCCCGGCGGCAGGTACTAGCCGCCGGGCGTTTTTATTTGAGTGTTTCGCTGTGATTAAGAATAGAGACGCTGTAGAGAAACAGGACGTCCTGCGAGTTAAACGTCAGCCAACTGCTGAGACGTTCCGGCTGCACATAGCGGATATCGACCAGCGTGATCTTCGCATAAGCCTCAGTCAAAAGCGGCGCAAGACTGCTGGCAAATGAATCACGGAAGATCACAAGTTCACGGTCCGTATCCGCGCTGGGGTTTGTGATCGTGAGCAGGGATTTTGATCCGGAGAGGAACATGGAATACGGGTCCCCCTCTGTCAGCGCAGATAGATCATACACTGGCTCAGTACCGCCTGTCTCATAATCGTAGACTGTGCAGCTGCCAAGCGTCTTGTTCGTCAGATAGCAGAGTGTATCTGGGGCAAGCGGCAATGCCGACTGGCCGTAATAGACACCGTAGAATGGCGTGTCAGCCGTCACCGTATCATATTTCTCCGACAGTTTCACACCCATTGCTTCTGCTAATTGACTTGCAACCGGCACAATCGCCTCTTGTCTCCAGTGCAGATCAGTACGATAATAGCTGTTCAGAGACAGCACTGGCATCAGGTCGATTGCTTCCGCATAAGGCATATTCTTCTGAAGCAGCGCGGAAAACGCACTGTAGTCAAGCGACGGATAGCCATTCTGCCGCGCAAGAAACGCTCCCTTATCCGGGATAACAGCTTCATAGATTTTTACCTCTGTCCCAGCCAGATATGTTTCATAGATGTATTGAAAGCGCTCTGCAGCATGTTGAACAGAGGCTTCGTTCAACGGGTATTCCAGCTTGGCAGCGTAGCCTTCTGTAAGGTAGATGCCGTTATTGTCCTTTTCACGCAGCACATCCAGAAGTACGGCAGCCTTGAGCCGCCGGAATCCGTCACGCAGCGGGAACTGGTCGAGCGTGTACGATTCAAATTCCGTCATAAACTTGCCGTTTAAAATAGACGCAGCTGTCAGTTCTGGTTTCTGCGTCAGTTTCCGGCGTTCACTCTGCGAAACCGTATCGTCTGGCTTCAGAAGGCTCCAAACCAGAAATCCGAGCAGGAACGCAGCCGTCAGGCAGACGACTGCATAATTCTTTCGTTTTTCCATTGCATCCTCCTAAAAACGGAAATACAGGAACGGGTTAAACGAGCCGTCAACTAAAAATGCTGTACAAACGGCAAGAAGTGCAGTTAGACCGACTGGCTCCAGAATAGCAGAAATCATTCTTCCCATGCGGCTGTGCTGTGCCACTGTATACAGTTTTTTCGGCAGCGGCATTGCGCCCAGAACAGCGAGCAGGAGCAATACGGCGCAGCTGTGCAGTTCGTACACGCTTTCCGTGCTGACTAGCGGAAGACCTCCGCCACCAAACATGGCACGGATAGACTGTGCGGCGTCCTGTACGCTGGACGCATCAAACAGCACGAAGCCGAGCGTCACAAACAGGAGCACATAGACGTGGTTCAACACGCGCAGCTTTTGAAGTCCACGCAGCAAAAACAGCTTTTCCGCCGTGAGTAGGATTGCGTACAGGAGGCCCCATAGGACAAAATTCCACGCCGCGCCGTGCCACAGGCCGGTTGCAAGCCAGACAAGCAGGATATTCAGCAGCTGCCGGGCGCTCCCCTTCCGGTTTCCACCCAAAGGAATATAGAGATAGTCACGGAACCAGGAGCCGAGCGAGATATGCCAACGCCGCCAGAATTCCGTGATGCTGCCGGACAGATAGGGGTACCGAAAGTTCTCCGGGAACCGGAAGCCGAAAATCCGGCCAAGGCCGATGGCCATGTCGCTGTAGCCGGAAAAATCATAGTAAATCTGCAAGGTGAACGCAACCGCGCTCAGCCAGTAGTACAGGACTGACAAATCGGCGGACGCGCGGAAGCTTGACACCAGCTCTCCGAGCAGATTGGCAAGCAGGATCTTTTTCGCAAGGCCCAGAATGAAGCGCCGCGCGCCAGCGGCCGCCTCTGACACACTGTGTTCGCGTGTTTTCAGCTGCACGGCGATATCGGAATAGCGGACGATCGGCCCGGCGATCAGCTGCGGGAACATGGCGATATAGGCTGCAAGATCGATAAAATTCCGCTGCGCCGGGACCGTCCCGCGGTACACGTCCACGGTGTAACTCAAAATCTGGAACGTATAGAAGCTGATGCCGACCGGGAGCGCAAGGCGCAGCAGCGGCACAGACAGCCCGGTCAGCGCGTTCAGGTTTGCAATCATGAAATCGGCATACTTGAAATACGCAAGCGTCCCGAGGCTCAGGAGAACAGACAGGACCAGAAACAGCTTCACCCGCCTGGTATCGCGGAAGCGCTCGATCAGCCGTCCGAAAATATAGCCTTGCAGGATGGAGACGAGCATGACCGGCAGATAGCGCGGCTCACCCCAGCCGTAAAACACAAGGCTCGACAGGAGCAGCACGCCGTTTTTCGCCCGTTTGGGTACGAGAAAGTAGACAAGCAGGACAGCGGGGAGAAAATAAAACAGAAACGGAACACTAGAAAACAGCATGGCGGCCCTTTCGGTTTACATAAATTAATTATTTCACGCCACGATCGGCTCGTCAGTGATGACAACAGCGCCAGAATACGCGGCCTGCAGCTTGTCGCGGAAGGTGTTGACGAGATCCTCCGCGCCGAAGCACGAGATCAGATAGTTGTCAACCGAAACGACGATCAGCTTGTCCGGAAAGCCGCACATCCACTGCTTGGCCATGATATAGTCCCGGATTTCCTTTGCCGCCTCATCCAGCTTTCCCGCATCGGTCAGGCGCAGCGCACCGCAGGTGAAGGTATTGCCGTTCATCATGTGGAACAGCGACGCGCCGTCATCCGCCATCGCAACAACGGATGCAGGGATGCTCAGCAGATACTCGACATCGGACGCGTTTTCAAGCCCAACTGTCCCAGGCTTGCCGTCGGTCATGTTGGCCTCGGAATAATCGCCGCCCGCCGCAGGGAATTTTTCGTCTTCGGAATAGCTTGCCCAAACGGTGTTCAGAATGGTCAGCGCGTCGGGAATTTCCGACGCGTCCGGCTGCGCGTCAGACTTTGCCGCACAGGCTGTCAGAGAAAGCGCCGTCAGAGCAGCCAAAAAAATCGCAATCAGTTTTTTCATGTTAGAACTCCTTTTGAATCTTTTTCTGGCGCGGGATTCTCCGCGTCCACTCTACAGACGCGTTTTTACGCCGCGGGTTTTGTCAGTATACGCGATAGTTGTGAACAATTCATGAATAATCTGCGGGCAGGCACAAATCGTGCCTGCCCGCATGGAAGCAAAGGAGTTATTTTACAAGATACCGGTGCAGCATCGCTGCAATCTGTGCGCGGGTCGCTCGACCGCGCGGCAGGAGGTTGCCGTTCGAGCCCTGCATGACGCCTGCTCCGCAGGCCCACTGCATGGCGGGGAACGCATAGTCGGAGATTTCCGCTGCGTCGGCATAGCTGAGGATATTTGTATCCTCGCCAACACTTACATCGACTCCCTTGTACTTTGCGTACCGGTACAGGATGGCCGCCAGCTGTTCGCGGGTAATGGAATCGTTGGGCCGGAAGCTTCCGTCTGCATAGCCGGTATAGACGCCGCTCTGTGCGGTCCATGCGACAGCCTCGGAATACCACTGACCAGACCTGACGTCTGTAAAACGCGCCTCGGCAGTCGGTGCAGGGCTTCCCTCCATGCGCCAGAGAATTGTCGCCATCATCGCACGGGTCGCAGTCAGATGCGGACCGAAGCGGGTATCGGAAACGCCCTGCATCACGCCTCTTCCGCAGACGAACATCACGTCGTCATAGAACCAGTCAGCGATAGTCACATCCTCGAAGAAACGATTGCGTGTCCATGCGGCATATACCGTTTTGTCAGCATCCAGTGTAACGGAAGTCACGCGCTGCGTCAGCGCCTCATCTGCGTACCAGCCATCGAACGTATAGCCATAGCGATAAGCAGAATATTCCGCAAGATCAATGACTGTGCCCTTAATCTTAACAACCGGCTCAAGCGAACTACCACCGTTTGTCTCAAACGTGAGTTTATAATAGGGCAAAACGTAGCCGCCAGTTACAGGAAGCTCTTCTGTTTCCTCATAATTGCAGATCGTACAGCTGCGTACCCTTTCTCCCGTTTTTGTCGAGGTCGGTCTGCGTACAATCGACCATTCTCCAAACCTGTGTACTCCCATATCCTTGATATGATCGCAGCGGGCGCAGACATGCCAATGTCTCTGCTCGTTTGTAATCCACTCTGGCTTATAAGTATGACCAAGCGGCTCACCATACTTCTTGCCACAGAATTCACAGGTCGCCTGCTCTGTGCAGGTTGCTTCGCCGCCGGAGCAATTCTCTGTTTCTGTGTGGATGGCATCTCTCGAGCAGACGCGCGTATGCGTGCCGTTGTCGTTGGATGTCCACGCGCCATAGTCATGTCCAAGCGGATTGCCGTACTCAAAGGTTTCCGTGCCCTTTTCGCCGCAGACAGTGCAGGACTTGTAATAGACCGCTTTTTCTGTGCAGGTTGCAGCAGATTTCAGGTACCTTTCTTCTGCTTGTTCTGCCGTGAAGTTGTGCGCCTTCATTTCGCCGTATTCACGGCCACAATCCGTGCAGACTGCTTTCTTCGTGCAGGAAGCCGTGCCGCCGTGATGGGCGGCTCTTTCTGCTTCTGCCTGGCAGCAGGAGTAGACTTTCCAATGGTTTTCACCGTCATGCTGCCAGTCGCTCAATACGCCGGTGTGGTTATCAGGGTCCTTTTCACCATATTCAAAGGTTTCCGTTCCCTTTTCGCCGCAGATGGCGCAGGACTTGTAATAGACTGCTTTTGCTGTGCAGGTCGCGGCGGATTTCAGATACTTGTCGTCTGCTTTTTCGGCCGATGGGTCATGCTCTGAAGTCTTTGCGCCGCAGGCATCGCACTTATGGTCGTTATCCGAATCAAAATGGCCTGCTTTCTCTTGTGCCGCGCCGCAGATTTCGCAGACGTGCCAGTGGTTATATCTGTCTTGCTTCCACTCACTGCTATAGCTGCATGCTTCCTTCTCGACATGGCTGGAATCTCTGGAACAGGTGCGCTGGTGCTGACCATTTTCGCTGGACGTCCATGCGCCCCAGTCGTGGCCGAGAGCGGTATCTGCAGCGGAAAAAGTGTCGCTTGTGCTGATTTCACCGCATTCGCAGGACAGGTAATAAACCGCATCGTTCAGGCAGTCCGCAGGTGTTTTCAACGTCTCGTCATTCTGAACTTGTTGATCAAAGACATGTGTATGGAGCGGAGTCCAGTGCGCGTAGAGCGTCTGTTCTTCGGTATTCTCAGGCATAATGTCGGTTGCCTGAATCTGTGTGCCGCCCTCTGCTTCTGTGAACCAGCCGTCGAACGTGTAGCCTTCCCGGCTCAGGACGGGAAGTTCACCATAGGCACGGCCCCAAGGTACTTTTCTAGGCATTAGGGCACCGTTGGACTCAAAATGAACTGTGCAGAAATCCAGAACCGTGAACTTGACTGCATTCGAGCGTCCGGCTCTGTAGTTCGCAGTTTCCGCTGTTGTGGCGTAGGCCCAGAATTCGCCTGCATCGACAGCCTGTGTAAAGGAATAAATCACCTCATTGTTGCTGTCATTGTCGGCATAGATCAGCGACGGGTGCTCCGCATAGCGATATGTGACCTCCGCGTTTTCCATCACGCCGGTGACGGAGAGCGTCTCATAAAGCGAGTCGCCCTTCAGGAACTCGGTCTTCAACATGCTGAGTTCGAGGTCGGGCTCTGCCTTGTGGATGGTTCCGCCGATGGTGAAGGTATCCGTCGTCGTGCCGTTCTCGAATACGAACTGCTCTGCATTTTCTCCGGTGAGCGTTACCGTGACGGTGACTGTTTTGCTATCCCCGGCTTCGGGAGAATCAAAGACAGCCGAGATCGTGCAGCCAGTTCCGTCTTTAAACTCAAGCGTAAAATCTCCGGCCTTATAGGGAGCACCGAAATTGGTCACCGGGAAATCAGGCGTTCCGTCGTAATACTTCTCTACCTTTGCATTGTTGATGCTCATCGTCCGCTCGAGGACCGTCCGCGAATCTGCGGTAACAAGATACAGTATCTGGTCGCTCCTGTACGCTACCTGAGCATTCGCATCGTCCGAGGAGAAGTATGCGGCGTAATCCTCCTCATAGGCGTTGGAGAACGCCACAGGGTAGCTTGCATTTCCGACAGTCACGCCGACGGATGCGCCGGGCTCCATGGGAGCAGAAATGGACAGCGTCTTGCCGGAGGGCAGATAGACGTTATTTACCGCACCGGAGACGGTGTTGTTTCTCACAGTGGGCGCACCGCTGAGCTTCAGCTGACCGGAATTCTTGGGATTGACATAAATTCCGCCGCCGCTGCCCGCCGTGTTGTTTTCAATCGTACCGCCGGAGAGATTGCAGATCGAGCCGGAGCGGTAAATATAGACGCCGCCGCCGTTGCCCGTGGCGGTATTTCCGCTGATAACGCCGCCGGACATATTCAGTACGGACGGTTCGCGGTTAAGGTAGATTGCACCGCCATCCACAGACGAGTTCCCGGTGATTTTGCCGCCGGAGAGGTTAAACGTGGATGTGCCGTACACATGCACCGCGCCGCCCTCGCTGGCCGCCTGATTGCTGCTGATTTCGCCGCCGGTCATGGTTGCCGTTACGCCATTGTAGAGATAGACCGCGCCGCCGTACTGGCTGGATGTATTGCCGGTGAGCTTTGCGCCGGAGATGGTGACCGTACCGCCTGCCATGTTGATGACGCCGCCGTCGCCGTTCGTGGCCTTATTGCCAGAGATCGTGCCGCCGGCCAGATTGATCGTGCCGCCGCATTCGGAATAGATCACGCCGCCTTTTTGCGCTGTGTTGTTGGCGATCGTGCCGCCGTACATGTTCACGGTGCCACCCTTGTTGTCTGTCTTGTTCAGGAAGATCGCGCCGCCGGACTTGTTGCCGTTGTTGCCGGAAATTTCGCCGCCGTAGATGTTCAGCACACACTTGCTGTCATCCAGCGCGATGGCGCCACCGCCCTTTCCGGTGACCTTACCGCCGGTGATCGTACCGCCGAAGATATCCAAGGTACTCTGGTAGAGATACACGCAGCTGCCGCCCCAGACGCTCTTGGTCGTGCCTTTGATCGTGCCGCCTCCGGCGCAGTCGCAGAGGACGAGCCGTCCGCCGTTTTTGACTATGATCTTATTCGTGCCGTTGCTGGCGAAGGTGTTTCCACTCAGGCAGAGGTAGAGCGTTGTGCCGTCCACCACCAGATTGCTGTTGATGGTGACATTCTGCGACAGATACACATAAGCGGTTTTATTGGTGTACGAAATGGCGTCTGTGCCGTTCCATGCCGTGAACGTCTGGGCGGTGTGCGCGGTATGATCCCCTGCCGCAGTGTCGCCGCCGCAGATGCAGTGCTCATGGAGGAATGTCCAGTGAGCGTAGAGCGTATGCGCCTCGCGGGAGGACATAATTGTGGTTTCCTCCACCTTCGTGCCGCCGTCTTTCTCGGTGAACCAGCCGTCGAAGCGGTAGTCCGCGCGCGTTGGCGTCGGCAGCGAGCCGTAGGGCGAGTCGGGCTGAACGAGTTTGCTCTCTTCGCCCGCGTTCAGTGTACCGCCGTTCGGGTCGAGGGTAACCTTGACCGCAGAAATGGTGCTGCGCAGGTACAGATTATAGTATTCGCCATCTTGTTGTATTTCCAGCTGCCCGTACTCCGGGTTGTCGCAGAAGATGCGGTCGAGGTAAGGCTTCGCCCGAGACTCCGAATTAATTTGCAGAGAATTCAAAAGAACAGACGCGCCGTTTTGGGTGATGCCGGTGAAGTAAACGCCGAGCTTTGCGTCTGCGTCCGTGTTTATGCGGGCGGTAAACTGGATCTGCGTGTCCGGATCGCTGAGATAGAGGTTGTTCTGGGCGGAATTGACCGTGTTGTCATAGATATACGGGGCGATCTCGCCGCCGCCTCCATACACGCTGCCCATGTATATTCTCTTTTCAGACGCAAACGGCACCAGATAGAGGCCGCCGCCTGCTTCGGCGGCAGTATTGCTGGTGATGCGGCAGTTCCGGTAACCGATGTAGCAGACGCGGACATACGCGCCGCCGCCCTGTTTGGCCGTGTTGCCGGAGATCGTGCCGCCGTAGAACTCGCAGCGACCGGTATTCTGGCTGTAGAGGCGGCTGCAGTAAACGCCGCCGCCCGCTTCGGTGGCTACGTTGTTCTGAATCTCGCCGCCGTTGAGATGGAACTTTGCGCCGGAGGAGGCGTAGATACCGCCGCCGTTGGTGGCCCGATTGCCCGAAATGATGCCGCCATTGATGTTGACTGTCTCACCTTCTGAACCCGCATAGATACCGCCGCCGTTGGAAGCAGTATTGTTGCTAATCGCGCCGCCATGCATGGTGAAGCTGCTGTTTGACAGATATACAGCGCCGCCATTTCCTGTGGCATTGTTGCCCGTCAGTGTGCCGCCGTACAGGTTGATCTCCGCCCATGTGGCATGAACACTGCCGCCGCTCACGCTGGCTCCGCCGAGCGTGCCCGTATCGGTGCAATCGCACAGATCCAGCTTCGCCACATAGGCTTTCTCCGTTCCCGCCACCGTAATCGCCGGTTTCGACGGGTCTGCGCTGGTGAAGCTGTGACCATTCAGGCACAGATGCAGAATCGTCCGCCCACTGATCGTCAGGTTGGCCGTCACATCGTCCGTCAGATAGACATAAGCAACCTTGTACCAGAGCGATCCGGTGGCGCTGATCGGAATCCATTCCCCTTCATAGGTAATCTCGCTCTTGCCGTTCCATGCTTGCCATTCCACGTTCTTATAGGTGTGATTGAACGTACCGCCGCAGATGCAGTGCTTGTGGTAGTATGTCCAGTGGGCGTAGAGCGTATGATCCTCAAGCTCCGTCACGACAGTGGTTTCGTCCACCTTCGTGCCGCCGACCCTCTCGGTGTACCAGCCGCTGAAGTGGTGGCTGTCGCGCGTCGGCGTCGGCAGCGCGCCGTAAGCATCGCCGGGCATAACCGATTTGCTCTTCTCGTCTTCGTTCAGCGTACCGCCGTTGGGGTCGAAGGTCACGGTATGTGCAGTCCGGGTCTCTTCCACGGTGAGAACCAGCACCGAAGATACGGAGAACTTATTCACCGCTGTCCGCGTGAAGGTCAGCGTATAGGTTCCGGACGGTAAATCGGTGATGGTGAGCCTGAGATCCTTCCAATCCACGTTACGGACGACGCTTACACGATCTTCGGGAATCCCGCCGTAGTCCCATGTTATCGAACTATCGGCACTCATGGAGGGAAAGACGGCATAAGTAGCTACATCCAAAGTGACCGTGTCTCCCCTTATCGCTGTGAGCGTGTATTTGTCAGCCTCATCCGTGGCTTCTTTTACGCCGTCGCCTGTAATCTCAATGTATGTAAACGGCGAATACAGCACCTGAACCTCCGAGATAGAGGAACCACTCGCCGCTGCACGGCTGATCCATTGAAGCTTTTCGGTCACGTAATAAGCTGAGTTGTTGTTTACTCTGAACAGCAGATCGCCGGCCGTTCCGCCTTCGGTACAGTTGGTGATTTTTCCGTAAGTGCCGGTTTTGCTGCCTCTGAGCGTCGTGCTGCTGTACGCGTTGAGATTCGTGATCTCGCCGTCGTTCCAGATCGTGACGTCACAGTCTCCTACGTTCACAACCTGGATGGTTACCCCCTCAGCTATGCGGACTGTTCCGGTTTTCTCGATGGACACCGTGCCGTAAAGGGTGCTGAGGAAATTGATCTCTGTGGAGGTTTCGCTGCTGTTAAAATCTGCTACAGCTTCCGCATGTGAAAAGAAGACTTTTTCATAAGGGCCGACGGAATACAGCACTTTTGCAGCCGCTGTTTGACCGCAGAGCGTGCAGCGAAGAGGGTCTTCGCCCTTTGAACTGTCGCCCGGAACGTGTGCTTCCGTCGTGAAAGTATCCGGGTGGCAGGAGGGATATACCTTGTGATAGCTTTTGTCAAGATCGTACGACGCGTAGACCATTTCACCCACATGCTTGTTTTTGTCGTAGCGCATGACGGAGGACGATGTGGTCGGGTTCAAACCGTCCGCATCGAGGAAATAGCTGTTACACTTCTCGCATCTCCAGTGCTCCACCCAGCCGTCCTGCTGGCAGTTCGCGTCCTGCGCCTCGTAATGCGTCATGCTGTGGCCGGAAGCCGGGATCGTGACATAGGAAATGTCGTCCGCGAATTTGGTTGTGCAATTCTCATCAAGGAAGATCTGCTTGCAGCCCTGGCATTCCCAGCAGGTCTGCGATATCCCGGATTCGGTGCAGGTCGCGTCCTTCTTGTCGATCTTCTCGGCATACCCGATCTTATCGCGGGTCAGCGTGAACGTAATGGAATCGTCTCGGCCGGTGAGCAGCTTGCGTGCCGTCACCGACGCGTTGAACGGCGCGTGGCAGGAATCTGCATCCCGGAACGTCAAGCTGAGTGCGTTGTTCGCAATCTTGGTGCCTGAAACACCGCAGGTGTTGCATTTGAATGACACTTCAAACAGGACAGTCAGAGGTCTCGTCTCAGACGTATCCCATTTGGAAGAGTCCACGTTCTTGATGGAAATGGACGTTACTTCGCCGGTGTGCCCCTCTGTGCCGCAGAAATAGCTGTCGGCGGAGAGTGTCACATTGACTCTATATCCAACCGACGTATCTGTCGCCGCAGATGCGGTAAGGGCGAACAGCACCACTGCGCAAAGCACAAGTAGCACCGCCAGGATTTTTTTCTTCTTGTTCTTTCCTCGCTTTCTTTTCGCACGACTCCTATCCCCCGTGGGAAGCGTGTATCGGAGCAAGAGGTGGACTGCATGGAACGATTGCTCCATGCAAGGGAATTTTCCCTTGCCATATCGTTTTTTGCTGGCATGTGTGCCAATATTTTAACATAGGTTCGGAAAAAAGGCAACAGAAATAAATTTTCACCGTGCGTTGGAAATCAAACAGCATATTCCCGAAAAACCGGGTAATACATATAAATGTATCTTATGGTAGGAGGAACCAGCATGTCCAGCCTCAAAAATATCGAGAAATCCACCGTTTTAACACTCAAGGAGCAGGTCGCATATCAGCCTGGTCAGGTCGTGAGCAAGACTCTTGCGCAGAATGAAGCTTTGAGCGTCACGCTCTTTGCCTTTGACAAGAGCGAAGAGATCAGCACCCATGAATCCGGCGGTGACGCTTTTGTCACCTGCCTCGACGGCACCGGCCGCATCACCATCGACGGCGTTGATTACGAACTGCATGAGGGCGAGTCCATTGTTATGCCCGCACGCCATCCACACGCGGTCTTCGGTCAGGAGCAGTTCAAAATGCTGCTGGTCGTAGTATTCTAATCAGTAACAGCAAAACGGCGGCCATTCCGGCCGCCGTTTTGCTGTTACTCAATATTTTCGCCAATATTTCTGATTTTTTTGTGGAAAGAAGGATCATCACAGCAAACCCAGATAGGCTGCGTAAAATCCAATGCGTACATTCCAATAAAACTCTTCGCGTCAACAGAAACAGAACCGTCACTTGACTGCAGGCCGACCTCGTCGATACACTGTGTTGCAAGCAGCTGTACCTTTTGCAGTTCATCAATACTATGGAACATTTTTTTCGAGACCATAATTTTATTCTCCCTTTTAATTTTTCTTGGGAAGCAGCGGACCGATCACCTTCGACCATTTGCTCCGAGCCTCCCATATCATCATCCGCCAATCGGCTGGATCGATTCTGACAATTTAAAAAATTTCCGTTTCGCGGTACGCATTCCGCAAATCTGTGACATCAATCTCAGACAGCGCGCAGCATAATGCCTCAAATCGTTGGTCTGCGTCAGACGCGTCTGCGGCCAGTGGGCGAAGATCCTGTTCCCATGCGTCCCGCAGGGTATAGGAGAACGAAATGTATGCGGTTCTCTTCCTCAATTCCTGTTCGTTGAGAATATCCGGCCCCAAATGTCTCAGCAGTTCATGCCGAGCCTGCGGATGTTTGGCAATCGTAGAAAACTGCGTATCCGCACCAAATGCGTACGGATTTTTTCCGATTGCACGCATACGCGTACTGAGCGGCAGATCTCTTGAGGACGTGCCGATCTGAACAGTAAACCATCCCGGCTCACACACAAACCGTCCCAGCTTCTCATCGTAGAATTCCAGATCCGCCTTGCTGACCGACAAGGTAACGACCTTGCTTTCGCCCGGCTCTAATCGGACTTTTTCAAAGGCTTTCAGTTCCTTTTCAGGACGCGGCAACGAGGAAACCTCATCCTTCAGATACAGCTGAACCACTTCCTGCCCGGGAACACTGCCTGTATTCGTCACACGCACACGGCAGCGCCACTGTTCCTGTTCGTCCACACGGAATTCTACCGCATCTGTTTCAAGTTCGTCAAGAGAAAATGTTGTATAAGACAGACCAAATCCAAACGGAAATTCCGGTTCAATGTGACGACTGTCATAGTAGCGGTATCCGACGAAAATCCCTTCACCGTAGCAGACCCGGTCATACTCACCCGGGAAATTTCCAAATGCCGGGCAATCGTACAGATGCTTTGGGAACGTCTGCGCAAGCTTTCCGGACGGATTCACGCGGCCGTAAAGAATATCCGCTGCGGCATGTGCGCCTTCCTGTCCGGGGAAATACATGCAGAGCAGCGCGTCAATGTCTGGCAAATATTCGCCAAGTTCTACAGGGCCTGCAACGTTCAGCAGCACAATCAATTTACAGGTGTGCTGCTTCGCGTCGCGGATTGCACGCTCCAGAACTGCACGTTCCTTCGTATCCAGCTTCAGGTCCTGCCTGTCAGCTCCCTCCGTGCCAAAGGCGGCGATTGTTACAACAATGGCGTCTGTCTTATCCGTCGCGGTATCTGCAAGCACACGCGCTTCTCCCACAATCCCTCTGGCTGCATCGATGAGGCTGCTGGTTTTGTTGGTAAATACGCAGCCACTGCCTGCGCCGCTCTCGATAAAGCGCGATTTCCATGCGCCGTAAAACGCTGCCGTGCAATCCGGCCGCAGCGGAAGTGCTTTGGCATCATTTTTCAGCAGGATTATTCCTTCTGCCGCAGCCTGATAAGCAACCTTCCTCGCCGCTTCCGAGTCAATATCATGCTCCTGCCTGCTGCGCATGACAGGCATTTGGACAAGCATGCGTAAAATCCGTTCTACGCTCTCATTCAGCTTCTCCTCGCTTAAGGTTCCTTCGCGGACTGCATTAACAATCGGAGCAATATCTCTTGGCCCCGGCATACATAGATCGTTTCCGGCTTTCAGTGCAGCAGTCTGATCGTATACACCCCCCCAGTCTGACACAACAACGCCGTCAAACTTCCATTTTGCGCGCAAAGTACCATCAATCAGCTGTTCGTTATGTGCACACGCCTGACCGTTGATCCAGTTATACGCCGTCATAACAGACCCTATGCAGGCGCCTGACTTCCCTGACAAGCCACGCGGCAACCGCATCCGCTGGAGCCGCGCAATCAATATGAATCAATTAGCCCAATAAACAATCTATCAGGAGGAACTACACATGAAAAAACTGACCAACCGCGCTTCGATCCCCGAACTTCTGAAGGACATGTCTCTGGATGAAAAGCTGACGCTTCTGACAGGCAGATCTGCCTTCCTGGCCGGCGGCTGCCCGGAACGTGATATCCCGAATCCTCTGTTTCTTGATGGCGGAACAGGCTTCAACACCATGCAGATGGAGATCGAAGCCAGCTATCGCGTCATGGAAGAGAAGAATGGTGCCGTTGACCCTGAGAGCATCACAAGTCCCATGGCTGGCCTGACGCTTGGGATGGCCCCCGGTGCTGTCCGTGAGGACGGTGCAGAACCTACGGAGGAAGAAAAGAAAACAGCTGCACGGATCGCAGAGATTCTTGATGAGACTCGTCCCGCAGACCGCCGCCTCGGCTGCTATCCGCCGGGCATGTTCTTCGGCGCTACAATGAATCCCGACGTGATCTACCGCTGCGGAGAAGCGCTTGGCCGCGAAGCATCCGCCTGCCATGTTGACGTTCTTCTCGGTACACCGAATGTCAATCTGCACCGTGACCCGCGCTGCGGCCGCTTGTTTGAAGGCTATTCCGAGGATCCCTGCGTCGTTAAGTCGCTGGCTCCCAGCTTCGTGCGGGGCGTGCAGGACACCGGTGTCGTTGCGAATGTCAAGCATTTTGCCGCAAACAATCAGGAGACAGAACGCATGGGCGTGAATGAGCACATTGGAGAGCGTGCGCTGCGTGAGTTGTATCTGCCAGGCTTCAAAGCCTGCGTCGATGCAGGCTGCAAGACCCTGATGTCCTCTTATAACCAGATCAACGGCTATCCCAGTTCTCAGAATCCTTGGCTGCTGCGCAAGGTACTCCGTGAAGAATGGGGCTTCAAAGGCTTTGTCATGTCTGACTGGGGCGGCGTTTATAACCGCGTTGCTGCACAAAAGGCCGGCAATGATGTCTGCATGCCCGGGCCGCGCGCAATCAGCGAACTGAAAGCCGCCGTAGCATCCGGCGAACTTTCTATGGCGCAGATCGATGAAGCGTGTGAAAACTATCTGAACATCATGCTGGAAATGCCCATCCTGAAGGGCCGGAGATACACCAGCATTGATTGCGAGCATTCGCTTGCCGCTGCCTATGACGCAGCAAAAGAAGGCATCACACTGCTCAAAAACGACGGTGTCCTGCCTCTGAGCAAAGCAAGCAGCGTCGCGTTCTATGGCGCGCGCAGCAAGAAGTTCTGCGAATCCGGTGCAGGCTCTGCTGAGGTTGCTACGGAACTGAGCACAAACATGTATGACTGCACATGCGCACTGATTGGCGACAAGCATGTCAGCTTTGAACAGATCACCGATCAGACTGATTACGTCGTTGTTACCATCGGTGCAAACGGACAGGAAGGCGCAGATCGTCTGGATATGGAGATGGAGCCTGAGGATCGTCCGGTTCTTGAGCGCGCCATCGCAGAAGCGACCGCTGCACAGAAAAAGGTCATTCTCGTTCTGAATATCGCTGCACCGATTGACATCGCACAGTACGTTGATCAAGTTTCTGCGATCCTCTGCGTGTATCTGCCCGGTATGTGCGGCGGCCAGGCTGCGGCAGATATTCTCTTCGGCGATGTGAACCCGTCCGGCAAACTGCCTCTAACCTTCCCGAAGCACTATTCAGTCACGAATGTGGCAACAAGCCTGATCCAGTGTCTGAGCCAAGGCTTTGCCAACGGCGCCGGCGTCATGCTCGGCACACTTCTGGGGCAGAACCTGTTTGAGAAGGCAAAGGAATATGGCAAGCGCTTCTGGATCATCGCGCTTCTCTGCGGCTTTGCAAATGCAACTCTGCTGTGCGTTATCGGCCCACTGATCTATCACTTCTATGTTCTGGAGCCAGCCGCAAAGCATTATCTGATTCAAATGCTTGCATACAATGTGCTCTACATGTTTGCGTACTCGTTCAACGCAATCTTTACATGCGGCGTTTTTCCGGCAGGCGGAGATGCAAAATACGATGCGGTCAGCGTATTGATTGCAACGTGGTGCCTGGCGCTTCCGATCTCTGCTTTGGGCTGCTTTGTGTTCCGCTGGCCGGTCATGGTCGTTTATATGGTCATGTGTGCCGATGAGATCGTCAAATTCCCGTTTTTACTGCCAAGATACAAAAAATATATTTGGCTGCGGAATTTAACGGTAGAATCTTAAAAACATTCTTAGAACTACATACAGAAAGAGGCGCTGATATTTGCATATCAGCGCCTCTTTCCTGTTATAATTCTTTTTATTTACGCTCCATGGCGCAGAATCCATTCTGCCCAAGGGTGAGGGTTTCGCCGGTATATTCGGCGATGCCACCGCCAAGGAGGATCGTTCCGCTATGCGGAAGCGTCCATGGATTTTCCGAGCGATTGCAGCAAACCGCCACGTTTTTGCCCTCGTACTGCCGCAGGAGCATCAGCCGTCCGCCGCCTGCTTCCAATACAAGAACTGTACCGCGCCGCAAAGCGGGCGTGCTTTTTTTAACACGCGCCAGCGATTGATAGAATGAAACCAGATTTCCGTCTTCCCTGCCCCACGGATAATATGCGCGGTTGAACGGGTCGCGGTAGCCGGTCATGCCCGCCTCGTCACCGTAATAGATGCACGGCATACCGGGAAGCATGAACTGCAGAAACGCCGCCATTTTAAGGCGTTTTTTCCCTTCTGCAAGCTGCTCCGCTGTAAAGTGCCGCCGGGCCAGCTCCGCGCGGTCGCCGTCGCGCGGGTCGAGAATCGCGTTGATGGCGCGCGGGGTGTCGTGCGTGGACAGAATATTCATCACAGTTTGCAGCACATCGGGCGGATAATTCTCCGCGATCGTGCGGATAGACGCGCCGAGCCCTGTCCCGTCGTCCTCGCCGCGCACAAAGCGGAGGATAGCCTTCTGCCATGGGTAATTCATAACAGAATCCAACTGCCGGTCGGTAAAATATCGGCGGCGGCAGTCATATGCAATTTTGTTGGACGCATCCTCCCAGACCTCACCAATAAGAAGCGCGTCCGGCTTGACCTGACGGATACGCGCACGCAGACGCGCCAGAAATGCGTCCGGCAGCTCGTCGACAACGTCCAGCCGCCAGCCGTCCGCGCCAAGCATCAGCCAGCGGACGACGACACTGTCGTCACTGTCAATGATATAGTCCATATAATCCGGGTTCATCTTATCGACACACGGCAGCGTCGTGATCCCCCACCAGCTGTCGTAAACATTCGGATACTGCTTGAACCGGAACCAGCCGCGGTACGGCGAGGCCGGGTCGTGAATTGCCTGCTGGAAATAGGCGCTGCGGCTGCCGACGTGGCTGAATACGCCGTCGAGAATGACCTTCATCCCCAGCGCATGCGCCGCGTTGCAGAGCGCGCGGAAATCCTCCTCTGTACCGAGCATGGGGTCAATGCGCTTGTAATCGCAGGTATCGTACCGGTGCGTCGACCATGCATAGAAAATCGGATTGAGGTATAGGAGTTCGACACCGAGTTCATGCAGATACGGCAGCTTTTCGCGGATACCGTTCAGATTTCCGCCGTAAAAGTCATTATTGAGAACCTCGCCGTTGGCATCCGGCAGATAGACCGGCACATCGTCCTTGTTCTCATGCACCCAGTATGGCTCGATCTTCCCGGCCAGATCACAGGCTCCGGCCTGATAAAAACGATCTGGGAAGATCTGATACATGACCGCGCCCGCACAGTCATCCGGGACGGGAAATTTGTCCTCCAGGACACTGAGCTGCCAGAGGCCGCCGTCTTCCATGTTCGTGTCGCTTTCGCCCTGCTTGAACAGGCGGAACGCGCCGTCCTGCGTGGTGATATGGAAGTAATAGAAATACAGTCCGGCATTGGAAATCGTCAGTTCCCCGCCCCAGGTATCGTAGAGCGTATCGTCCAACTGCTTTGCAAACGGGACACGGCGCAGTTCCGCACCGTTTTCCGCCTGCAAAACGAGGCAGACCGCCGTTGTACGGCAGGAGCACGGGATCATGATGTGCAGCGTGCAGACCTCCTGCTTTTTGAGCGTTCCGAAGGGCGTTTTGAACTGTGAAAGCTTGCTGTCGAATAGAATTCTCATGTGGCGTACCGTCCATTTCATCAGGGAAGGGGCCGACGCTCCTTGTCGGCCCCTTCAGAATATTTACTGCGGGAATTACAGATTCCAGATTTCCTTGGCATACTGCTTGACCGAGCGGTCAGAGGAGAAAATACCGGCTCTGGCAATGTTCGTGAGAGACATTTTTGCAAAGCGGGTGCGATCCTGATAGATCTCGACTGCATGCGCCTTAGCAGCCTTATAACTTGCAAAGTCCGCGACAGTCATGTAGCTGTCCGCTGCGCCGAAGCGCGGTGTCAGGAGCGAAGCGGCAACATCATCGAAGCGCTGCCCCAGTACGTCGGAGGTCAGCATTTGCAGGACTCTGTCAAGTTCCGGCGTCAGGAACTTGCGTGGATCATAGCCGCGCTGCCAGAGCGCCTGTACCTCGTCAGCCGTCATGCCGAACAGGAACATGTTTTCATCACCCACGCGTTCGCGGATCTCGACGTTCGCGCCGTCGAGCGTGCCAAGCGTGACCGCGCCGTTGATCATCAGCTTCATGTTGCTGGTGCCGGAGGCTTCCTTACCCGCAACAGAGATCTGCTCGGACAGATCGGCCGCGGGGATAATGATCTCCGCCAGCGAGACTTTATAGTCTTCGATGAAGACCACCTTGAGCTTGTTCTGCACCTGCGGGTCGGAGTTCACAAGATTGGAAGCGGCGACAATAAGCGAAATGATCTGCTTGGCCAGATAATAGCCTGCGGAAGCCTTGGCCGCAAAGATAAACGTCTGCGGGTAGACCGGCTTTTCCGGGTGATCCTTGATGTCATTGTAAAGCGTCAGGATATGCAGAACATTCAGCAGCTGGCGCTTATATTCATGCAGACGCTTGACCTGAACATCAAAGATGGAATGATCGTCGATCGTGATTCCCTCTTTATCCTGCAAATATTGCTTAAATTCTGTCTTCTTGGTCTGTTTCACATTCAAAAGAGTCTTGACAAATGCCGGATCATCTGCAAATTTCTGCAGGTTTTCCAATTCAGAAGCATCCTTTTTATAACCCTCACCGATCATATCCGTGATCAAAGATGTCAGTTCATGGTTACAATGCAGCAGCCAGCGGCGGAATGTGATACCGTTTGTCTTGTTATTGAACTTATTTGGATAAATATCCTTAAACGGCTTCAACTCACTCTTCTCTAAGATTTCCGTATGCAGTGCTGCAACACCATTTACACTAAATCCATAGTGAATATCGATATGTGCCATGTGCACGCGCTGATCCTTGTCAATGATCGCAACGCGTTCATCCCCATATTTTTCTTTGGCCTTAACATCCAGCATTTTGATAACCGGGATCAACTGCGGCACTACTTTCTCCAAATACCAAATCGGCCAAGTTTCCAGTGCCTCTGCCAATATCGTGTGGTTTGTGTATGCACACATCTTAGATACAATGTCGATTGCTTCGTCAATATTAATATCACGAAGTAACAGCAGACGGATCAACTCCGGAATAACCATCGTTGGGTGCGTGTCGTTAATCTGGACGACTGCATAATCAGCCAGATCATGAATGTTACTGCCCTTAGCCACCGCCTCATCAATGATCAGCTGCGCTGCATTGCTGACCATAAAGTATTGCTGATAGATACGAAGTAGTTGTCCCTGATAGTCACTGTCATCCGGATACAAAAACAATGTAAGATTACGGCGGATATCCTCTTTATCGAAGTTAATTCCATCTCCTTCAACAATACTTTCATCTACAGTATCAAGATCAAATAATTTGAGTGTATTACACTGGTTATCATATCCTGTTACATCAATTTCATACATGACCGACTGCACTGTCTGCCCACCGAAAATAACCGGATAACTCACATTAGTACGTCGCAAGACACTCGGATCCGTAATCCACGGATTTGGCGTCTCTTTCTGCAAATTGTTTTCGAATTTCTGCTGAAAAAGTCCCAAATGATAATTCAAGCCGACACCGTCTCCCGGAAGACCAAGTGTTGCGATCGAATCCAAAAAACATGCCGCCAAACGGCCTAATCCACCATTACCAAGAGATGGCTCAT
>ERZ1106939.293-NODE-293-length-45431-cov-13.594720_pt1 | contig 45431 bp, 42 predicted proteins | sample MGYA00403669_ERZ1106939 | MGnify/ENA primary metagenome ERZ1106939 (study PRJEB35170, sample SAMEA104062447) | human gut metagenome | biome: human gut; feature: human-associated habitat; material: faeces | place: Denmark | collected 2012-09-28 ...
GGCTGCTTGAACTGGCTGCCCTTGACGGTGTTGTCCTGCATATCCTTCTTCTCGGACACCTCGGCCACGCAGTAGTCGAACACGTCCTGCTGGGGCAGCTCGCCCTCCTGGGCGACCATGGACAGGGCGTTCACCGGGCAGGCGCCGATGCAGACGCCGCAGCCCATGCAGTCCAGCGGGCTGATGGCCATGGTGAACTGATAGGTGCCCTTGCCCTTGCCGGCCTTGACATCCACGATCTTGGCAGCCTCGGGGGCCTTGGCGGCCTCGTCAGCGGTGAGCGCGAAGGGACGGATGGTGGCGTGGGGGCAGACGTAGGCGCACTGGTTGCACTGGATGCACTTCTCGGCGTCCCAGGTGGGGACGGAGACGGCCACGCCGCGCTTCTCATAGGCGGCGGCGCCCAGCTCGAACTGGCCGTCCACATGGTCCACGAAGGCGGAGACGGGCAGGCTGTCGCCGTCCATCTTGCCCACGGGCTCCAGAATATCCTTGACCATCTTCACCAGCTCGGGCTTGCCCTTGAGCTCCTTGGCGGGCTTGGTATCCACGGCGTTGGCCCAGTCGGCGGGCACGTCGATCTTCTTATAGGCGGTGGCGCCCAGGTCGATGGCCTTGTAGTTCATGTCCACGATGTCCTGGCCCTTCTTCAGGTAGGAGGCCTTGGCCTTCTCCTTCATGTAGGTGATGGCCTCCTCCTCGGGCATGACCTTGGCCAGAGAGAAGAACGCGGACTGGAGGATGGTGTTGTTGCGCTTGCCCATGCCGATCTCGATGGCCAGGTCAATGGCATCGATGGTGTAGAGCTGGATGTTGTTCTGGGCGATATAGCGCTTGGAGGCGGCGTCCATGTGGTGGTTCAGCTCGTCGAAGTCCCACTGGCAGTTGATCATGTAGACACCGCCGGGCTTGACATCCTGCACCATCTTAAAGCCCTTGGTCACGTAGCTGGGATTGTGGCAGGCCACGAAGTCAGCCTTGTTGATATAGTACGGGCTGCGGATGGGGTGATCGCCGAAGCGCAGGTGGCTGATGGTCACGCCGCCGGTCTTCTTGGAGTCATACTGGAAGTACGCCTGGACGTACTTGTCGGTGTGGTCGCCGATGATCTTGATGGAGTTCTTGTTGGCGCCCACGGTACCGTCGCCGCCCAGACCCCAGAACTTGCACTCGATGGTGCCGGGGGCTGCGGTGTTGGGACAGTTCTTATCCTCGGGCAGGGACAGGTTGGTGACGTCGTCCACGATGCCGATGGTGAACTGGCGCTTCATCTCGTCCTTCTTCAGCTCGTTATACACGGCGAACACGGAGGCGGGAGGTGTGTCCTTGCTGCCCAGGCCGTAACGGCCGCCGATGACCTTCACATCGTTCCAGCCGGCGTTGGCCAGGGCGGTGACGACGTCCTGATACAGAGGCTCGCCCTGGGAGCCGGGCTCCTTGGTGCGGTCCAGCACGGCGATCTTCTGCACGGAGGCGGGCAGGGCCTCGATGAGCTTCTCGGCGGCGAAGGGGCGGAACAGACGGACCTTGACCAGGCCCACCTTCTCGCCGTGGGCGTTCAGGTAGTCGATGACCTCCTCGGCCACGTCGCAGATAGAGCCCATGGCCACGATGACGCGGTCAGCGTCGGCGGCGCCGTAGTAGTTGAACAGCTTGTAGTCGGTGCCCAGCTTGGCGTTGATCTTGTCCATGTACTTCTCCACCACGGCGGGCAGGGCGGTGTAGTAGCTGTTGCAGGCCTCGCGGTGCTGGAAGAAGATGTCGCCGTTCTCGTGGCTGCCGCGCATATGGGGATGCTCGGGGTTCAGGGCGTGCTTGCGGAACTCGGCCACGGCGTCCATGTCGCACATATCCTTCAGATCCTCGTAGTCCCAGACAGCGATCTTCTGGATCTCGTGGGAGGTGCGGAAGCCGTCGAAGAAGTTGATGAAGGGGACCTTGCCCTCCAGCGCGGCCAGATGGGCCACGGGGGACAGATCCATGACCTCCTGGACGTTGCCCTCGCACAGCATGGCGAAGCCGGTCTGGCGGCAGGCCATGACGTCGGAGTGGTCGCCGAAAATGTTTAGCGCCTGAGTGGACACGGTACGGGCGGACACGTGGAACACGCAGGGCAGCTGCTCAGCCGCGATCTTGTACATATTGGGGATCATCAGCAGCAGGCCCTGGGACGCGGTGTACGTGGTGGTCAGGGCACCGGCGCCCAGAGAGCCGTGGACAGCACCGGCGGCACCGGCCTCGGACTGCATCTCGACGACCTTGACCTTGGTGCCGAAGATGTTTTTCAGACCGTTGGCGCTCCACTGGTCCACGAAGTCCGCCATGGGGCTGGACGGGGTGATGGGGTAGATGGCTGCGACCTCGGAGAACGCGTAGGAAACGTGCGCCGCGGCGTTATTGCCATCCATGGACTTCATTTTTCTTACCATAATGAGCCTCCTTACATTATATACTTCCGTACCGCCAGAAGGGCGCAAAGACCCCTTTGTACGGAATGTTAGGCACCGTCATAGTAGCACAAAAAATCCGGGATGTAAACCCATATTTTCGTGATTTGTGCCACGATAAAACTTTTTTAGCGCCATGCACAAAAATTCTCACGGCGGCGGGACAGGTTCATGCACTCCGCGCAAAAGGCAGGGGACTTTTTTGGAAAAAGTGGCTGTTCACGGCGGAAATTTTGTGGTAAAATGTACGATGCTATAAAATTAGTGTAAAGGGGGCGCTGTCCATGATGGTGACGGTACGGTCGCTGGGCCTGACGGGCATCACCGGCTATGAGGTGTCGGTGGAGTGCTTTCTGTCCGGCGGACTGCCGGGGTTCGACGTGGTGGGCCTGCCGGACGCGGCGGTGAAGGAGTCGCGGGAGCGCGTTCGGGCGGCGGTGAAAAACTGCGGGGCCAAGTTCCCCGTCAGCCGCATCACGGTCAATCTGGCTCCGGCGCGGGTGCGGAAGGAGGGCACGGTGTACGACCTGCCCATTCTGCTGGGTATCCTGGCCGCGGCGGAGGAGATATCTCCCCTGCCCCAGGGCGCGGCGTTTTTGGGCGAGCTGAGCCTCTCCGGCGCGCTGCGGCCGGTGACGGGCGTGCTGCCCATGGCGCTGACGGCGGCGCGGCTGGGCATCGATACGCTGTATGTGCCCGAGGCCAACGCCGCCGAGGCTACCCTGGCCGACGGGCTGACCGTGTACGGTGTGGCGGACGTGGGACAGCTCATCGCCCACCTAAAGGGCGAGCAGGTCATGACGCCGGCGCCCCGGTGGACACCGGGACATCAGGACCGGCCCCTGCCGGACTTCGCCGACGTGATGGGACAGGAGAATGTGAAGCGGGCGCTGGAGATCGCCGCCGCCGGCGGCCACAATGTGCTGCTGGTGGGCTCGCCCGGCGCGGGCAAGTCCATGCTGGCCCGGCGGCTGCCGTCCATCCTGCCGGACATGACCCGGGCGGAGGCCCTGCAGACCACGGAGATCTATTCCGTGGCGGGCATGACCGACCCGCGGCACCCGCTGGTGGATACGCGGCCCTTCCGCAGCCCCCACCACACGGCGTCCACCGTGTCGCTCTCCGGCGGCGGGGGGATACCCCGGCCGGGAGAGATATCCCTGGCCCACAACGGCGTGCTGTTTCTGGACGAGCTGCCGGAGTTCAGCAAGGCGGCGCTGGAGACACTGCGCCAGCCGCTGGAGGACGGCTTTGTGACCATCACCCGGGCCTCCGGCTCCCTGACGCTGCCCAGCCGCTTCATGCTGGTGTGCGCCATGAACCCCTGCCGCTGCGGCTGGTACGGCCACCCCTCCGGACGCTGCACCTGTTCACCCCAGCAGGTGGAGCAGTATATGCAGCGCATCTCCGGCCCGCTGCTGGACCGGATCGATATGCACATCGATGTGCCGTCGGTGGAGTATGAGGCCATGCGCCGCAAGGAGCGGCCGGAGCCGTCATCGGACATCCGGGAACGGGTCAACGCCGCCCGCGAGGTGCAGAAAAAGCGCTTTGCGGGGACGGAGGTGTCCTGTAACGCCTACATGACCCCCGCCATGATCGGAACATACTGTGCGCTGGACGCCGCCGGCGAAAAGCTGATGCAGGGCGCCTTTGAGCGCCTGGGCCTGACGGCCCGCAGCCACGACCGCATACTGCGTATGGCCCGCACCATCGCCGACCTGGAGGGCAGCGAGCGCATCGAGGCGGCACATCTTGCCGAGGCCATACAGTACCGCAGCAGCAGTACACTGAAATGACGGCGGGATATTTTCCGCCCTGCCTGCGTCAAGCCTCCTCGGCGTATACTTGATACGCCGTCGTCAGCTTGCCATCGGCAGGACGAAAAATCTCGCCGCCGTGGCGGGATACATTTCCGCCCTGCCTGCGTCAAGTGATGAGCCGCAGGGTGCCGGAGAGAACTACACAAACAAGGAGAGAACCATATGCACGAGATTATTCTGTGCAAGCTGGGCGAGGTGGTCCTGAAGGGACTGAACCGCCGCAGCTTTGAAATGAAGCTGATGAGCAACATCCGCCGCCGCACCCAGCGGTTCGGCAAGTGGAAGATATATTCCCGCCAGTCCACTATCTATGTGGAGCCGGCGGAGGAGAAATGCGACATCGCCGGGGCTTACGCTGCCTGCAAGCAGGTGTTCGGCATCATCGCCATCACCCGGGCGCTGCCCTGCGAGAAGAGCAAGGAGGCTATTTTCGACACGGCAAAGACCTATCTGGGCGGTGCGCTGACCGCGGCCAAGAGCTTCAAGGTGGAGAGCAAGCGGGCGGACAAGTCCTTCCCCATGGGCAGCATCCAGCTGAGCCAGTGGGTGGGCGGCGCGCTCCATGACGCCTTCCCCCATCTGACGGTGGACGTACACCACCCGGAGCTGACGGTGTACATCGAGGTACGGGAGGACGCGGCCTACGTCCACGGACCCGCTGAGAGCGCCGCGGGCGGTCTGCCCCTGGGTATGGGCGGCCACGCGGTGAGCCTGCTGTCCGGCGGTATCGACAGCCCCGTGGCCAGCTATATGATCGCCAAGCGGGGCGTACAGCTGGAGATGATCCACTTCGCCTCTCCGCCCTATACCGGCGAGCTGGCCCGGGAGAAGGTGCTGAAACTGGCGGAGGAGCTGACCCCCTGGTGCGGCCGGCTGGCGGTGTTCATCATCCCCTTTACCGAAATTCAGGAGGAGATACGCCGCAAGTGCCCGGAGGATCACTTTACCCTGATCATGCGGCGGTTCATGATGCGCCTGGCCAATATGCTGGCGCTGGAGCTGCGGTGCCGCGCCCTGGTCACCGGAGAAAATCTGGGTCAGGTGGCCAGCCAGACCATGCAGGCGCTGGCCGTCAGCGAGGACGTGACCACCATGCCGGTGCTGCGGCCCCTGATCGGCATGGACAAGGAGGAGATCGTGAAGATCGCCCGCCATATCGGCACCTTCGACACGTCCATCCTGCCCTATGAGGACTGCTGCACCGTGTTCACGCCCCGGCACCCCAAGACGAAGCCCAGCGTGGAGGAGACGCGGGAGTACGAAAGCGCGCTGGATGTGGAGGGCCTGTGCCAGCGGGCCATGGCCGGACGCGAGATGATCCGGATCAAACCTACGCTATAAGGAGGCGCGTCTATGCCCCGTACCGCGGAGATCATCGCCGTGGGCAGCGAGCTGCTGACCGGCGGCGTGACCAATACGAATGCCGCGTTCCTCTCCCGGCTGCTGACTGCCGCCGGTGTGGAGGTGCTGTACCACACCACTGTGGACGACGACGCGGCGCGGCTGGAAAAGGCCGTGACCATCGCAAGGGGACGGGCAGAGCTGCTGGTATTCACCGGCGGGCTGGGTCCCACCTACGACGATATGACGAAAACGGCGGTGTGCGCCGCGCTGGACACGCCGCTGGTGCTCCACCAGGAGGTGGTGGAGGATATGCGGCGGTATTTCGACCGGGTGTTCCGCCGGGAGATGCCGGAATGCGATATGCAGCAGGCCTATCTGCCGGCGGGGTGCACCGTGTTCCGCAATCCGGTGGGCACGGCGCCGGGGTGCGTGTTCACCGCCGGGGAGACCACGGCGGCGCTGCTGCCCGGCGTGCCCCATGAGTGCCGCTATATGGCCGAGCACTGCCTGCTGCCCTGGCTGGAGCAGGTCCGGGGACAGACGGTGCGGTCACACACGCTGCATATCTTCGGCCTGACGGAGCCGCAGGTGCAGGAGCTGCTGGGCGACCTGCTGCGGCGGGAGGCGGACATGACGCTGGCACCCTATGCCAAGCCGGGCGAGGTGATGCTGCAGCTGTCCGCCCGCGGGGCGGACGAGCGTGCCTGTGAGGCGCGGATGGCGCCGGTGCTGGCGGAGGTAAGGGCCCGGCTGGGCGCGTATTTCTACGGCGCGGACGTGTCCGGACTGGAGGAGACGGTGCTGACGCTGTGCCGGGAACGGGGACTGACGCTGGCGGCGGCGGAGAGCTGTACCGGCGGACTGATCGCCAAGCGGCTGACGGATATCCCCGGCGCGTCGCAGGTCTTTCTGGGCGGCGTGGTCAGCTATACGAACCATGTGAAGCAGCAGGTGCTGCACGTGCCGGAGAATTTGCTGGCGCGCTGCGGCGCGGTGTCGGCAGAGGTGGCCCGGGCTATGGCCCTGGGCATCCGGGTGCTGACAGGCGCGGACCTGGCGGTGTCCGTCACCGGACTGGCCGGTCCCGACGGGGACGACCGGGGAAACCCGGTGGGCACCGTGTTCGTGGGGCTTTCCGCGCCGGAGGGCGTGACCGTGCGGCATCTGACCCTGGGCGGCGATCGGGAGCGCATCCGGACGCTGTCTGCCCACCACGCTTTTGATATGCTGCGGCGTTATCTTACCAATCTACCGACAGAAGGAGAATAAAACCATGGCAAAGAACAGCTACAAGGCCAACGTGAACCAGTACGCCAACCAGGAGGAGGCCATCCGCAAGGCCAAGGGCAACCCCAATAAGAATATCCATTCCAAGAAGAAGAACAGCAACTACGGCGGGTACACCACCGGCGCGTACATGGCCCAGAAGGTGGCCGAGAAGGTGAACCAGCAGGAGAAGGTGAAGCTGCCCACCTGGCTGAATGTGACGCTGATCGCGGAGTTTGCCGTGGTGCTGGTGATCCTGATCCTGCGCCTGACGGCCTTCAAGGACAGCGCGGTAATGACCCACCTGTCCTCCCTGACGCTGGGCATCACCTGCGGCACACTGTTCTATATCCGCAAGTACAAGCACACGAAGAAAACCAGCGCCATGTACAGCATCATCACCATTCTGCTGGTGGTCATGTGCCTGCTGTACACCACCTTCGGCATTCTGGGCCTGCTGGGCTTTTTGGGCTGAGCGCCCCGCGCCGTAAGGCGCAGACTTTCCGGAGGGAGAAAGGAGCCGAGCTATGGCTGAGCTGACACCCATGATGCGGCAGTATATGGAGGAGAAGGAGAAGCACCCCGACTCCCTGCTGTTTTTCCGGTTGGGTGATTTTTATGAGATGTTCGGGCCGGACGCCCGGACGGCGTCGAGGGAGCTGGACCTGGCCCTGACCACCAGGGACAAGGACAAGAGCAAGTCCGACGAGGAGCGCATCCCCATGTGCGGCGTGCCGTATCACTCCGCCGAGGGGTATATCGCGCGGCTGATCGCCAAGGGGTACAAGGTGTCCATCTGCGAGCAGATGGAGGACCCGGCTCTGGCCAAGGGGCTGGTGAAGCGGGAGATCATCCGCACCGTCACCCCCGGTACGGTGCTGGACGAGGCATGCCTGGACGCGGGACGCAGCAACTATCTGTGCGGCGTGTATCTGACAGACACGGCGGCGGGACTGTGCGCGGCGGACATCTCCACCGGACAGGCCCAGGTGACGGCGTTCACCGGGGCGCAGCGGTTGACGGGGCTGATCAACGAGCTGGGGCGCTTCGCCCCGGCGGAGGCGGTGATGAACGCCGCGGCCTATGATGACCCGGCGCTGACCGCCGCGCTGGAGGAGCGCTTTTCCTGCCGGCGGGAGAGGCTGGCGGAGGGACGGTTCGACGTGTCGGACGCGGAGAAGAAGGTGCGGCTGCAATTCGGCGAGGCGGCGCTGCGGGACCTGCCCCGGAATGAGAGCGCACCGCTGCTGGCGCTGGGCGGACTGCTGACGTATCTCTACGAGACGCAGAAGACCGACGTGAAGCAGCTGGACAAGCTGGAGTGGTACCGGACGGGGCAGTTCATGGAGCTGGACCTGACGGCCCGGCGCAATCTGGAGCTGACGGAGACGCTGCGGGGCAAGGAGAAGAAGGGCAGCCTGCTGTGGGTGCTGGATAAGACCAAGACGCCCATGGGCGCGCGGAACCTGCGGATGTGGCTGCAGCAGCCGCTGGTGAACGTGGCGGCCATCGACCGGCGGCTGAATGCCGTGGCGGCGCTGACGGACAACACCGTGGGCCGCCAGGAGCTGCGGCTGGCCCTGACCGGCATGGGCGACATGGAACGGCTGATGAGCCGGATCGTCTACGGCACCGCCGGAGCCAGGGACCTGGTGAACCTGCGGGCGGCGCTGGAGCACCTGCCGGAGATCAAGCGGTGCCTGACGCCGTTCCGGACAGGGGCACTGGGAAAGCTGGACGAGCAGCTGGAGACGCTGGAGGACATCAGCGGGCGCATTGCCGCCGTGCTGGTGGACGAGCCGCCGTTCTCCGTCCGGGAGGGCGGCATGATCCGCGAGGGCTATGACGATGAGGTGGACCGGCTGCGGGGGATACTCTCCGGCGGCAAGGGGTTTATCGCGCAGCTGGAGGCCCGGGAGAAGGAGAAGACCGGCATCCGTACCCTGAAGGTGGGGTACAACAAGGTGTTCGGGTACTATATCGAGGTGAGCAACTCCTTTAAGGACCAGGTGCCGGCAGACTACATACGCAAGCAGACGCTGGTGAACGGCGAGCGCTATATCACCCAGGAGCTGAAGGACCTGGAGCACGAGGTGCTCACCGCCCATGACCGGGACGCGGCACTGGAATACGACCTGTTCGCCGCGCTGCGGACAGAGGCGGCGGGACAGGTGACGCGGGTGCAGCTGGCGGCATCGCTGATCGCGCAGCTGGACACGCTGTGCGCCTTTGCCGAGGTGGCGGCCCAGAACCACTACTGTCGGCCGGAGGTGGACGAGTCCGGGGTCATCGAGATCACGGCGGGACGCCATCCGGTGGTGGAAAAGGTGCGGGGTGATGCATTCTTTGTGCCCAACGACACCCACATGGGCGCAAAGGAGGACCGGGTGGCCATCATCACCGGTCCCAACATGGCCGGTAAGTCCACCTATATGCGCCAGGTGGCGCTGATCGTGCTGATGGCCCAGGTGGGGTGCTTTGTCCCCGCCCAGCGGGCGCATATCGGCGTGGTGGACCGCATTTTCACCCGCATCGGCGCCAGCGACGACCTGGCGGCGGGACAGTCTACCTTCATGGTGGAGATGACCGAGGTGTCGGAGCTGCTTCGCTGCGCCACGAAGAACAGCCTGCTCATTCTGGATGAGATCGGCCGGGGTACGTCTACATTCGACGGAATGTCCATTGCCCGGGCGGTGCTGGAGCACTGCGCCGGGAAGCTGAAGGCCAAGACGCTGTTCGCTACCCATTATCATGAGCTGACCACGCTGGAGCAGGAGCTGCCCAACGTGCGGAACTACAACGTGGCCGTCCACGCCCGGGGCGAGGATATCGTCTTTCTGCGGAAGATCGTCCCCGGCGGCGCGGACCGGAGCTACGGCATCGAGGTAGCCAAGCTGGCGGGCCTGCCGGACACGGTGCTCAAGCGGGCGCGGGAGATCTTGCGGGAGCTGGAGAGCCAGCCCCGGCAGCCCCACACCCCGGCGGCGCGGGAGGACCAGGTATCCCTGGAGGGCATGGCCGAGGGCGCCGTGGCGGATATCATCCGCCGGACGCAGGTAGACGCGCTGAGCCCCCTGGAGGCGCTGAACCTGCTGTATGAACTGAAGAGCAAGCTGCAATAGAAAAGGAGTGAATACCATGCCGCAGATACAACAACTGCCTGCCCATATCGCCGATCTCATCGCTGCCGGCGAGGTGGTGGAGCGCCCCGCCAGCGTGTGCAAGGAGCTGCTGGAGAACGCTTTGGACGCCGGGGCGTCCGCCGTATCCGTGGAGCTGGAGCACGGCGGCATGACGTATCTGCGGGTGACGGACAACGGCTGCGGCATCGCGCCGGAGCAGCTGCCTACCGCGTTTCTGCGCCACGCCACCAGCAAGCTGCGCCGGGCGGAGGACCTGGCGGCTATCGGGACGCTGGGCTTCCGGGGCGAGGCGCTGGCGGCCATCGCCGCCGTGTCACGGCTGGATATTTTCTCCCGTGCGCGGGGCGCCGACAGCGGCGCGTCCCTGCATCTGGAGGGCGGCGTACCCGGTGAGGTCACGGCCGCCGGGTGCCCGGAGGGCACCACCGTGTGTGTGCGGGACCTGTTTTACAACACCCCGGCGCGAATGAAATTCATGAAAAAGGACAGTGCCGAGGGCGCGGCGGCTGCCGCTGTGGTGACACAGCTGGCGCTCAGCCATCCGGAGGTGTCCTTCAAGCTGCTGCGGGATGGGCAGGAGGTGCTGCACACCCCCGGCGATGGGCAGCTGCTGTCAGCGATCTACGCTGCCCTGGGCCGGGATTTTGCCAAAAGTCTGCTGGAGGTGGACGGCGGCAGCGGCGATGTGCGGGCCAGCGGCTTTGTGAGCAGTCCCGCCGCGGGACACGGTACCCGGGCGCGGCAGCTGTTCTTTGTCAACGGGCGGCTGGTGAAGAGCCAGCTGCTGACCGCCGCCGTGGAGGAGGCCTATCGCAACCGGCTGCTGAAGGGGAAGTTCCCCGGCTGTGTGCTGCATATCGCGCTGCCGGTGAACGAGGTGGACGTGAACGTCCACCCGGCCAAGACGGTGGTGAAATTCGCCGCCGAGAAAGCGGTGTTCGACGCGGTGCACTACACCGTAAAAGACGCGCTGGACGGCGAGGGGAGGCCAAAAGCGGCGGAAAAGCCCTTCTATCAGACCATGACGGCACAGGAATTCCTGAAACGGCCGAACGCGCCAAAGCCTTCGCAGGCGGTGACGCTGCCCGCGGGGAAGGCCATCGGCTCGGCACCCGCAAGACCGGCGGCTACGGAGCCGGTCAGACCCGCGCCCGCTCCCGCCCCGGTCACGCCGGTGATGGCGGTGCACGACGTGGTGTGCCAGCCGGACAAGCCGTTCACGGCACCGGCCGCGCCGGGCGTGGTGTATCATATCACGCCGCCGGAGCAAACGGCGGAACGACCGGAGACGACGCCCTCCCCTGCCCCGGCCGCGGAGCCGGAGCAGCAGGAGATCGCCATGCCGGAGGGCCCCGCCGCGGCGGAGCAGCCCTGGCGCGTGGCGGGCGAGGTGCTGAAGACGTATATCATCTGCGAGGACGCGGAACGGAACGTGTGGCTCATCGACAAGCACGCCGCCCACGAGAGGATGCGGTTCGACGCGCTGAAGGCGCGCACGGAGCCGCCCATGCGGCAGCTGCTGCTGACGCCGGCGGCGGTGACGCTGGCGGCGGAGGAATACACCGCCGTGCTGGAGGATCTGGAGCTGCTGGCGGACTGCGGGTTCCTGTGCGAGGATTTCGGCGACGGCACGGTGCTGGTGCGGGAGGTGCCCGACGATGTGCGGGCCGAGGACGCCGCCGCCACGCTGGAGGAGCTGGCGCAGAAGCTGCGCCTGCACAGTGCGGACCGGGCGGCCCTGCGGGACGAGGTGCTGCACACCGTGGCCTGCAAGAGCGCCATCAAGGCCGGCATGACCAGCGATCCGGCGGAGCTGCGGGCGCTGGCGGCGCAGGTGCAGTCCGGCGCGGTGCGCTACTGCCCCCACGGGCGGCCCGTGGCGGTGCAGCTGAGAGAATACGAGATCGAAAAAATGTTCAAACGGGCGTAAAGCCGCGTCTCTTCCGTTCTGCCATCGCCGGGTCGGCTTGCTGTACACAAAGTACAGCGGCACCGTCCCGTCATCGGCAGAACGAAAAATCCACGACTTTACAGGCCATAACGGCGCTGCGGCGCTTTCCAAAACGGATCGAGGTGAGGACATGGACAACAAGGTCGTCTGTGTGGTAGGGCCCACGGCCTGCGGCAAGACGAAGATGGGTGTGGCGCTGGCGCAGCGCTTCGGCGGCGAGGTGGTGTCCGTGGACTCCATGCAGATATACCGGGGCATGACCGTCGGCACCGCCGCCCCCACGGCGGAGGAGATGGAGGGCGTGCCCCACCACATGGTGGCCGTGGCGGACCCGGCGGAGAGCTGGTCCGTGGCCCGGTACGTCCGGGAAGCGGACGCGTGTGTGCAGGACATCCTGCGGCGGGGAAAGCGGCCGGTGCTGGTGGGGGGCACGGGGCTGTATCTGGACGCGCTGGTGCGGGGGCAGGACTTTGCCGCAGGCAGCCAGGGCGGGGAGATACGCCGGGAATTGCAGGAAAAGCTGGCGAAGGATGGCGCGGAGGCGCTGCTGGAGGCGCTGCGGGCTGTGGACCCGGAGAGCGCGGCGCGGCTGCACCTGCGGGACGAAAAGCGCATCGTCCGGGCGCTGGAGGTCTATTACGAGACGGGGGAGACCATCGGGGCGCACGACAGAAAAAGCCGGGAGATACCGCCCCGGTACGACGCGGCGTACATCGGCGTGGCCTTCCGGGACCGGGAGGACATGAAGGAGCGCATCGACCGGCGGGTGGACGCGATGGTGGCACAGGGGCTTTTGCAGGAGGTGGAGACACTGCTGCAAAGCGGCCTGCCCCGGGGCGCCACGGCCCTGCAGGCCATCGGGTACAAGCAGTTTCTGGCGGTGGCCGAGGGCCGCGCCACCACGGCCGAGGCCATCGCGGAGGTAAAGCTGCGGTCACGGCAGTACGCCAAGCGGCAGCTGACCTGGCTGCGGCGCAACGAGGCCATCCACTGGATATTATGGGAAAAAACGCCGGATTTTTCGGCGGGGTTACAAAATGCGACAGAATTCCTCCTGTCCGCCGGGGTATGCTGATAGCGGCGGGCGGAGGCAGATGTTGTGCATATCGTCCGTACAGACATACAAGGAGTGGACGATCATGCAGAAGACAAACAACTTACAGGATATCTTTCTTACCAAGGCCCGGAAGGAGAATGTGCCGGTGACGCTGTTCCTGGTGAACGGCTTTCAGCTGCGGGGCGTCATCACGGGGTTCGACTGCTTCGTGGTGGTGCTGGACAGCGAGGGGCGGCAGCAGGTGATCTACAAGCACGCCATCTCCACCATCGCGCCGGCGCGGAATGTCACGCTGTGGGAGGACGCGGAGTAAGAGAACATAGACAAAGAGGAAAGCCCATGAACAACACCCCAGACAACAACACGAACATCCCGGCGGGGAGCAACAAGCGCTCGTCGCCGCTTTTGAAGGTGCTGCCTATCGCGGTGCTGGCGGCAGTGCTGGTGTACTTCGCCGCGCAGGTATACAACTACTTTGCCGACCCGATGACCATCACGCTGGTCTATGAGGCACAGGCGGAGGACGTTATCTCCATGGAGGGCTGGCTGGTGCGGACGGAGGAGCCGCTGCCCGGCCAGACCGGCACCGTGTCCCGGGCCGTGCAGGAGGGCCAGCGGGTGGCCGCCGGCGAGACGGTGGCCACGGTGTACAGCGACGACAGCGCTTTGCAGACCGTCAGCCGGATCGAGACGCTGGAATTGCAGCTGCAGCAGCTGCAGTTCGCCCTGACGTCCTATCTGGACCCGGATGCGGCGCTGAAGCTGGATACGTCCATCACCGGCGACATCCTGACCCTGCGCCAGACGCTGAGCGCCGGGGATTATGCCGCGGCGGAGAGTGACCTGGCGGCGCTGAAGGCCGCCGTGCTGAAGCGGGACCACGGGAGCTATACGTCACAGGAGGACATACAGGCCCAGATCAAGTCGGTGGAGAGTGAGATACAGCAGCAGAAAGCCGCACTGTCCGGCGCGAAGACCGTGACCGCCAAGGCCTCCGGCACCTATTCCGCCGTGTGCGACGGGTACGAGAGCGTGCTGACGGAGGCGTTTCTGGAGGACGTGACGCCCAGCAAGCTGAACGGCGTGAAGGCGGCGGCGGAGCAGAGCAACGTGGGCAAGCTGATCTACGGCGACACCTGGTATTATGCGGTGGTGCTGCCGGCGGAGCAGGCGACGGCGCTGAAGGATATGGGCCGGGTGGATGTACGCCCGGCCAAGGGCTTTGACCAGAGCATCCGCATGAGCGTGGTGTCCGTGTCCCGGGAGGAGAACGGTCAGGCGGCGGTGGTGCTGTCCAGCACACGGTATCTGGCACAGACCACGCTGCTGCGTCATCAGGCGGCGGACGCGGTGCTGCACACCTATCAGGGACTGCGGGTACCGGCCGACGCGCTGCGGGTCAGCGCGGACGGCACCACCGGCGTGTACTGTGTGGACGGCGAGAACGCCTCCTTCCGGCCGATCGAGCTGGTATATCAGGGGGAGGGCTACGCGCTGGTGAAGCCCGCCGAGGGCGTACGGGACACACAGACCCTGCGCTCCGGCGATCAGGTCATCGCCACGTCCGGCGAGCTGTATGACGGCAAGGTCATCCGATAAACACGGCGGCACCCGCCTCCAGCGGGCGCACGCGGCTTAGATACGAAAGAGACAAGGAGGCACAAGCGATGTCTATTCGGGAAAATTTGGAAGCGATCCGCGCCGAGATCGACGCGGCGGCACGGGAGACGGGCCGCACCGGGGCGGATATCACGCTGGTGGGCGCCAGCAAGATGAACGATGCCGCCGCCTGTCAGGAGGCCATCGCCGCCGGCATCGACGCCCTGGGCGAGAACCGGGTGCAGGAGATGACCGCCAAGCTGGCGGAGGACGCCTATCGCGGCGCGCCGCTGCACTTCATCGGCCACTTGCAGCGCAACAAGGTGAAGCAGGTGGTGGGCAAGGTGGCCCTGATCCAGTCCATCGGCTCGCCGGAGCTGCTGGCCGAGGTGGACAAGCATGCGGAAAAGCTGGGCATCGTGCAGGATATTCTGCTGGAGGTGAACATCGGCGGCGAGGCGGCCAAAAGCGGCTTTGCGCCGCAGGAGGTGGAAAACGCAGCGGCACAGGCGAAGGAAATGGACCATGTGCGGGTGCGGGGACTGATGACCATACCCCCGGCGGACGCCACACGGGAAGAAAATGTGGTATATTTCCAAAAAGTACAGGCACTATATGTTGACATAAACAGAAAAATGTACGATAATGGATTAGAATATCTTTCTATGGGTATGAGCGGCGATTTTGCCGATGCCATTCGCGCGGGAGCCAACATGGTCCGCGTGGGCACCGCCATTTTCGGCGCAAGAGACTATTCCAAATAATACGCGGGAGGTATTGCACATGGGCCTGATGGACGAGCTGAAGAAGATCATTCATCCCTACGATGATGAGGATTATGATTATGAGGACGATTTTGAGGAGCCGGTAAAGGAGTCCTCCCGTTCCCTGTTTGACGACCGCAAGGACGACCGCCGTGAGGATCGCCGCAGCGAGGACCGCCACAACAAGGTGGTGAACATCCACGCCACCACCCAGCTGAAGGTGGTGCTGGTGAAGCCGGAGCGCTTCGAGAACGCCTCGGAGATCGCGGACCATCTGAAGGAGAAGCGCACGGTGGTGCTGAACCTGGAGTCCACCAACAAGGACGTGGCCCGGCGGCTGATCGATTTCCTGTCCGGTGTGGCCTATGCCGGCGAGGGCAAGATCAAGAAGGTGGCGGCCAATACGTACATCATCACCCCCTACTCCGTGGATATCATGGGCGACCTGATCGACGAGCTGGAGAACAACGGACTGTACTTCTAAAGAAATCATATAACGGAGGGATCGGCAATGTTTACACCCCAGGAAGTTTCCGAAAAAGTATTCCCGAAGGCGTCATTCGGCGGCGGCGGATACAATATGGCGTCTGTGGATGAGTTCCTGGACGCGCTGACGGAGGACTACACCGCCCTGTTCAAGGAGAATGTCACGCTGAAGGCCAAGCTGAAGGTGCTGGCCGAGAAGGTGGAGGAGTACCGTTCCACCGAGGAGGCCATGCGCCAGGCGCTGCTGACGGCCCAGAAGATGGCCGCCAAGCTGGTGCAGGAGGCCCAGAGCGAGAAGGAGAAGATCCTGGCCGACGCGCAGGTGGAGGCCCAGGCGGAGATCCACCGGCTGGACGACGAGCGCAGGGCGGCGGAGAAGAAGCTGCAGGCCGCACAGGAGAAGACCGCGGCGTTCATTCGCCGCAGCGAGGAGCTGTGCCAGGCCCAGAGCGCCTTTTTGCAGTCCCTGCCGGAGCTGGACTTCGTGCCGGAGCAGCCGAAGTCCCCTGCCGCTGAGCCCCAGGCCGATGTTGTGTCCGCCATCGAGCAGGATATCCTCAGCAAGTACATCGACGCGCCGGAGGAGAAGGGCGCCGAGAGCGCCGTCACCGACGAGCCCACCATCAAGCTGCCGCCGGTGGACGGCAGCGCCATCCCCAGCGATTTCCGGCTGAGTCTGGACGAGCTGAAGTTCGGTCGGAATTACAGCGGAGACAAGTAAGCACAACAACAAAAGGCGGCCTTGCGCCGCCTTTTTTCCACGGAGGAAGACGGTATGACAAAGCCCATCATCGCGCTGTTGTATGACTTTGACAAGACGCTGTGTACCACGGATATGGAGGACTATGCCTTTATCCCGGCCCTGGGGTATACCCCGGCGGAGTTCTGGCACAAGGCCAACACCTTCGGCCGGGAGAACCGGATGGACGGGCTGCTGGCGTATATGTACACCATGATCGTCGAGTGCCGCGCCCAGGGAAAGGACCTGAAGCGGGACTTTCTGGTGGCGTGCGGCCGCAGCATGGAGCTGTTTCCCGGCGTGCGGGAGTGGTTTCAGCGGATCAACGCCTTCGGTGAGCAGCAGGGCGTGACCATCGAGCACTATGTGCTGTCCTCCGGGCTGAAGGAGATCATTGAGGGCAGCGGTATTGCCCACGAGTTCAAGCAGATCTACGCCTGCGAGTTCTACTATGACGAGGCGGGTGCCGCCTGCTGGCCCAAGCTGGACGTCAACTTCACCAACAAGACCCAGTTCGTCTACCGCATCAACAAGGGTGTGCTGGACGTGGCCGATGACAAGACGCTGAACGACTCCATGCCCGACGACAGCAAGCGGGTGCCCTTTACCAACATGATCTATGTGGGCGACGGGCTCTCCGACGTGCCGTGTATGAAGATGATGCGGTCCTACGGCGGGCAGGCCATCGCCGTGTACCAGAGCAGCAACCGGGCCGGCGTGGAGGACCTGCTGGCCAAGGGACGGGTGGATTTCATCTTCCCTGCCGACTACCGGGAGGGCACGGGGCTGGACGTGACGGTGCAGAACATTATCCGCAAAATGGCCATCAGCGACGCGCTGACCGCCGAAAATGTCCGCCAGGTACAGTCCATCGGGCATACGGAGGTGCCGGGACAGGCGGGGCTGTTTGAATAGGGAAGTGGGAAATAACGTAAAAAGTCCTGTGCCGTGCGGCACAGGGCTTTCGTCATATCGGCTTATTTCTTTTTCTTTTTGCCCACGATGAGCAGCACCACAACGGCGATGACGGCCACGACCACCAGGGTGATCCACAGGCCCATGTTGCTGGTGTCGCCGGTGAGGGGGCTGGCACAGGCGACGCACAGGCTCATGGCCGCGGCGCACACCGCGCACAGCAGCGCGATCAGTTTTTTCATCTTTTTCACCTCATTTTAACGGTTTCTCCATTCCACCGCCGCCGGCGGGGAAATACATACAGGCGCAGGTCTATTGTACCATAGTTTTTGGGTTTTGCAACCCCGGAAACGTGCGCCCTGCCGCAGGGAAAGATCGGCGCCCCCGCCGATGGGCAGGGGCGCTGCGGTTTACAGATAGTTCAGCGGGTTGACAAACGTGCCGTTCAGCTTGATACCGAAGTGGCAGTGGTTGCCGCTGGAAATGCCGGTGGAGCCCATCCGGGCGATAAGCTGTCCCTTGTGGACCTTTTCACCCTTGGACGCCACAAGGCTGCTGTTGTGCCCGTAGTACGTCTGGTACCCGTTGCCATGGTCGATGATAATAAGGTATCCGTAGCCGCTCATCCAGCCGGAGTACGTCACCGTGCCGCCGTCGGAGGCGTAGATGGACGTGCCGTACCGGTTGGCGATGTCGATGCCCCTGTGGTAGTTGCTGGCACCGCGCAGATTCAGATTGCGATACCCGAACCGGCTGGTGAGGCTGCCGTTGCACGGCCAGCCGAAGCTGCCGGTGGGATACCATGTGGGACGCTCCTTGGTGCCCCGCAGCTGCTGCTCCGTCACCGGCTGGGACAGTGTCACGCTGGCCACCACCTCGCGCTCCGTCTCCTCGCCGTTGATGTACGTCACGTTGGCGGTCATGTCCGCCTTGCCGTACACGCCGGGGGACGTGACCTTATACTCACCCTGATACATGGACGCGTCGTCGGTGTACTCCACCTCATAGGGCACATCCTGCACGTACCGCTGTCGCTCCACGTTCACCACCGTCAAATAGGGCACGGCGTTGCTGATGGTCAGCACATCGCCCACCCGGAGGATCTTGGGGTCGTAGCCCACGTTCAGCTTCATCAGGTCATCCACGCTCATGTCGTACTTCGCTGCGATGCTGTAATAGCTGTCACCGGCGGTGACGGTGTACGTCACCTCGCCCTCCTTCGTCTCGTTGAGGATCTCGGCGATGTAGCCCAGGTTCATCACATAGGACGACTCCACGTACTCCTGCCGGATTTCCACGTCCTCCACAAAGTAGGCGTTTACCGTGTCCGCCGTCTCATAGCCCAGCTTCAGCTGCTCCAGCAGATCCTCCAGCGCGCCGGAACGGGTGGTGGCCACCACCTTTTCCCCGTCCACGTACAGCACGTTGGCAAACTCCACCAGGCCCACCTCGTCGCCCAGCTCCTCCAGCAGCGTCTCCGTGGAAACCATGGACCGCCGGGAATAGACGCCCAGCCTGGTCTCCAGCAGCGACTCGTCCACCGTGTAGTCCGCGTCGCCCACCGTGGCCCGGGTGACGTCCTCCAGCTGGGCCACCGTCTGCGCCGCCGCCCGGCCGGACGATACCACGCCCAGGTCCACGCCGTCGTAAAAGACCTCCGTGCCCAGCGTATACAGCGACAGCACCACCGCCGCCGCCGCGATGCACACCGCGCCGGACAGGAACGCCACCGGGTGCAGCTGCAGCTTCTCCTCAAAGTAGCTGCGCCGCTGTCCGCCGGCCCGCGCCAGCGCCTTCCGCCGCCGGGAAAAACGCTCCCGCAGCTTTGCACCCAGCCGCTCCACGCTGCTGCACAAAAAAAGGAATAGCTGCGCCGCAGCTAACTCCGACTCAGGAAACCGTTTATCTTTTCGCTCCGCCGCCAGCGTCCGGGCGCTGCGCCGGACGCGGCCCAGCCAATCGCCGATGCGGCGGAAGCCCGCCTGGATATTCAGCGTGAACAGGTCAGCGTGTTCCTCCCCGAATTGCCGCCAGCTTTTTAAGTTGTCCATCCACAAGCTCCACAGCGCGGACAGCGTCATGTGCTCCCGGTTGGGGTCGTGGCCTGTGATGTTCTTATCGCGCTCTTGCTCAGTCATGGGTATACCACCTAAAGGTTACAAATTGGTTACAAATAGCATCATACCTTGTTTCCGCCCATGCGTCAAGAACAAAATTGTAAACAATCCGCACAAAGCCCCGATATACCGCCTGTTTTTGGTACGATTTTCCATATTTGGCAGGCCTGGACATCCCGGTGCAGCCTTTTGTGCCGCTGTCTTGACAGTCTCAGCCCGCGCCTGCTATACTGGGGTATACAAAAGAGAGGAGCGTTTTTGACTATGCAGAATATCGTCTTTATCGCCATCGCTTTGGTACTGGCCATCACAGCCACAGTGCTGGCCTTTGTCTTCATCGTCCCCGAAAAGCGCCGGGAAAAGCTGGGCGCTTTCGGCAAATTCCTCCACGACGCCTGCACCTTCAAATTCCTGCTGGTGGAGAAGATCCTCCAGGGCCTTTACATTTTCTCCACGGCCTTCGTTGTACTCTACGGCGTGTTCCTGCTGTTTAACGTGGAATACAGCTACTGGGGCGGCACACACTGGACCGGCGGCACGGGCCTGTTGTTCATCTTCCTCGGGCCGGTCCTGATCCGGCTCAGCTATGAGCTAATGATGGTGGTCATCCTGCTGCTGAAAAACGTGATCTCCATCAACCGAAAGCTGGCCGACCAGACCGGCGCAGGCGGCGCGGATGTGTTCCTCGCCCCGGATATGGCGAAGCTGCGGGAGGAGGCCCGGCAGCAGCACACAGCGCAGGAGGCCGCGCCCCAGCGTTCGTACTGCCGCGTCTGCGGCACAGAGCTGGTGGACGGCGTATGTCCCAAATGCCCGCCTCAGTACTGCAAGCTCTGCGGCACACAGCTGGTCAACGGCGTCTGCCCCAAGTGCAGCGCCCCTACCGACCACACGGCGCAGCCGTGACCTCTATACAAAAAAAGAAACCGCCTCTCGGCGGTTTCTTTTTGCTTTCTTAATACGCCACGCCCCAGTAGATGTCCGTGGTGGCGGGCTTGCCGCACACCACGCACTTTCCCTCGGTGCCGGACTGCTTCAGCGGCATGCAGCGGCTGGACACGCCGGCCTTTTCCTTCATGGCCAGCTCGCACTCCAGGCTGCCGCACCACTTGGTACGGGCGAAGCCGCCCTTGCCCTGGGCCATCTCCTTGACCTCCTCCCAGGAGGTCATATCGAAGGTGTTGTCCTCCAGGTTCTTTTCCGCCATGGCGTACAGGTTGTCGTGGACGTCCTGCAGCAGCTGCTTCACGGCGTTCTCCAGCTCCGTCAGGGGCACGAAGGTCTTTTCACCGGTGTCGCGGCGGGCGATGCAGCACTGCCCCTTCTCCATGTCCTTGGGGCCGATCTCCACACGCAGGGGCACGCCCTTCATCTCATACTGGGCGAACTTCCAGCCGGCGGACTGGTCGCTGTCGTCCATGCTCACCCGCAGACCGGCGTTCACCAGCCGCTCCTTCAGCGCGGCGGCGGCATCCAGCACGCCGGGCTTGTGCTGGGCGATGGGGATGACCACCACCTGGGTGGGGGCGATGACGGGAGGCAGCACCAGACCGTGGTTGTCGCTGTGGGTCATGATGATCGCGCCGATGAGGCGGGTGGAAGCGCCCCAGCTGGTCTGGAACGGATACTGCAGGGTGTTGTCCCGGCCGGTGAACGTCACGTCGTAGGCGCGGGAGAACTTGTCGCCAAAGAAGTGGCTGGTGCCGGACTGGAGGGCCTTGTGGTCCTTCATCATGCACTCGATGGTGTAGGTGGCCTCCGCGCCGGCGAACTTCTCCTTGTCGGTCTTGCGGCCCTTCACCACGGGCATGGCCAGCGCGTTTTTGCACACGTCGGCGTAGCAGTTCAGCTGCTGCTCCGTCTCGGCCTCGGCCTCGGCGGCCGTCTCGTGGATGGTGTGGCCCTCCTGCCACCAGAACTCGCGGCTCCGCAGGAACGGGCGGGTGGTCTTCTCCCAGCGGATGACGGAGCACCACTGGTTGTACAGCATGGGCAGCTCACGGTAGCTGTGCAGCACGTGGCTCCAGTGGTCGCAGAACATAGTCTCGGACGTGGGGCGGAAGGCCAGACGCTCCTCCAGCTGTTCGCTGCCGCCATGGGTGACCCAGGCTACCTCCGGGGCGAAGCCGGCCACCAGCTCACCCTCCTTCTTCAGCAGGCTCTCGGGGATCAGCACCGGCATGGCCACGTTCACGTGGCCGGTCTTCTTGAACTCCGCGTCCATGTACTTCTGGATATTCTCCCAAATGGCATAGCCGTAAGGTCGAAGGATCAGAAAGCCCTTGACGCTGGCGTAGTCCACCAGCTCCGCCTTCAGGCAGATATCCGTATACCACTTGGCGAAATCCTCCTCCATGGGGGTGATCGCCTCTACATTTCTCTGATCCTTAGCCATAGCTTTATACCATTCCTTTGTTAGTATATAGGGTGTGTGCCAACTTCACATTTTACCCGCCGCCATGTGACTTGTCAAGTTGCCGCCGCAAAAAGGCCGCAAAAAAGCGCCCCGCAGGGCGCTTTTTCAGCGATCCCGGCCCAGCCGCCTGTCGCGGCGCCGGCCAACGATGACATACACGAACACATAGGCGATGGCGCCGGTCAGCAGTCCGGCCAGCACATCGATGGCCGCGTGCTGCTTGACAAACACCGTGGAGACCATGATGAGTATGCCGTACAGCGTCGCGCCCCAGCGCCAGCCGGGCTTCCGCAGTCCCGGCGTGTGCCACACCGCCGCCACAGCCGCCATGCAGCCCAGAATATGCACGCTGGGGAAGACGTTGGTGTTGGTGTCGATGGAATAGGTGTACTCCACCAGCCAGGTGGCGGCATTGTGGTGCGCCATCACCGCCGGACGCAGATCCTGCCCGTTGGGCACCAGAATGCAGAACACCACCGCCGTTGTGAACGTCACCATGATGAACCACATATACCGGCGGAAGCCCTCGGCGTCCTTCAGGATCAGATAGATGCCCAGCACCACCAGCAGCGGGCTCCAGGACACATAGGGGAAGATGAACCACTCGCAGAAGGGGATATAGGTGTCCAGCACCGTCTGTGTGGCCCAGTAGTTATCGGTAATAAAGTGCTCGATGGTAAAAAACATCGCCAGATAGACCGGCAGATACGCGCCCCACCAGGCGTGGGGATGGGTCTTGAAGAATTGCTTGATCGCCTGCATACGATCCCTCCGACAGACTTGATGATTTCGTATCCCGTATTGTACCAGAACCGCCCCGGAAAAGGCAACCCCCGCCCTGCAAATATCACAGAATTTTTACAACTCAGGCAAATCACCGCAGGTGTTGAACGGACTGGACAAACCGGGGCGGCGTATAGTATACTGTCTCCAATACAGACACAGGAGGAACTGCCATGCAGATCATCAAGCGGGAGGAGCTTCCCGAACAGCGCCAGGTGCGCCTGACCATCGCCGTGGACAAGGACACCTGGCAGGCGTCCCTGGCCAAATGCTACCAGGGCGTCAAGTCCGTCTGCCCCGTGGCCGACGAGCCTACCCGTGAAAACCTGGAACAGGCCTACGGTCCCGAGTTTTTGTACCAGGAGGCCGTCAACGACACCTATCCCCAGGCGCTGGTGGAGGCCATCAGCCAGAGCGATATCCAGATCGCCGGGACCCCCACCCTGTCGGTGGAGACCATCGGCCCCGACGGCTACACCTTCGCCGCCGTTATCGATCTGTACCCGGAGGTGGAGCTGGGCCAGTACAAGGGTCTGTCCGCCGTCTATCCCCAGGTGGAGCTGAGCAATGACGATACCGAGGCCGCCCTGGACGAGTACGCCCGGGCCAACCCCGATGTGCAGCATCCGGAAAGAGCCGCCATGGGCGACGAGGTGACGCTGGACTTCGAGGGCTTTGTGGACGGCGTGCCCTTTGAGGGCGGCAAGGGCGAGCAGTATCCCCTGCTGCTGGGCAGCGGCTACTTCATTCCCGGCTTTGAGGAGCAGGTGGCCGGCGCCGCCGTGGGCGAGGAGCGCGACGTAAAGGTCACCTTCCCCACGGAGTACGTCCCGGAGCTGGCCGGCAAGGACGCGGTGTTCCATATCAAGGTCCACCAGATCACCCGGCGGGCCATGCCGGAGTGGGACGATGATTTCGCCCGCCGGCAGGGCTTTGCCGATGTCTCTGCCCTGCGCCGGGCCGTCATGGAGACGGCGGTGCAGAAAAAGCAGGCCCAGGCCGCCGAGCAGTTCGCCAATGACCTGATCCGCCAGGTGACGGAGGCCATGACCGTTACCATTCCCGCCGCCATGGTGGAGAACCAGCTGGACGGGCTGATCAACGAGCTGCGCGGCCACCTGCAGGCCCAGGGCGTGTCCCTGGAGCAGTATCTGGAGATGGGGAACACCACGATGGAGCAGCTGCGTGACCACGCCCGCGAGCAGGCCGCCGCGGCGGCGCGCTATGAGCTGGCCATGACCGAGATCGCACGCCGGGAGGGCATCGACATCACCGAGGCGGACGTGGACGCCAAGTACGCCGAGCTGTCCAAGCAGTACGGCCTGTCCGTGGAGCTGCTGCGCCAGCAGCTGCCGCCCCTGCGCCTGCGCCACGACCTGAAGCTGGCCGCCGCCCAGGCGGTGGTGGTGGACTCCGCCAAACGCAAATGACCGTCCTGCGGGCAGCAGCCTGCCCGCGTAGCGATCAATGAAAAGCAAGGGAAGGCCCGTACGGGCCTTCCCTTTTTGTATCCCGAAAACCACTCGCCCAGTGAGTGGTTTTCAGGATACAAAGGGCGGCGGACAGTATCTGTCCGCCGCCAGATCGCTTTGTCGCTTATATGCCCTACCAGGGATAGAAGTAGATCACCGTGTCCGGCTCCATCTGAATGGGCAGATAGGAGCCGTGCTGTCCCTTGTCAACGGACAGATAGGTGTAGTCCTCGAAGGCCATGGGAACCTGCACGATGAAGCCGTCGTGGATGATCCGTTCCGTCTCGCCGGGCGTGTATCTCTTGCCGCCGGTGCGGGTCATATCCAGCATCAGTACGCCGGAGTATTTCCCGTTGGCGGTCAGCCCCCATTCGCCTTCATAGACCTCCTCCGGTGTGACGAAGTCACTTTCGTACCACCAGGTGAAGGTCGCCGCGCCCCAATAGTCCTCCTGACTGCTGTTGGCGTGCAGCTCCAGAGTGGCCAGAGCGGGCTTATCCGTATGACCCTGCCACGCCCATGTCTCCTGCGTCAGCTGGGAGCCGGAGGGACACGTCCAGCCGATGTCGCTGCCGAAGCCGTCGTTCCCCTCCTGCGAGTAAAAGGTGAAGTCGTAGGCCATCTTCCGTTCGTTCTCGGAGTCGTAGGGCAGCGCCACTATTCCGGGGATAGGATACCAGCTCAGGGTATCGGGGTGACTGTCGGTCAAGAGCAGCTCCGTGGTATCGGTGGGGACAGTCCCCAGATCGTTGGAGACGAACAGCAGGATCGGGTCGCCGCTCTCGCTGCGGTAGAGCACCTCAACGGTCTCGTAGCCGTCCTTTGCCTCACTCCACCGGACGCGGTTCACCGCCACGGTGGCGTTGGGGTCATGGGGCACCACGCAGAACAGGCTTCCGCTGTCGCCCACCACCCGCTCCTGCGGGATATTCCGAACAAAGGTATACTGGGCGCACAGCCCCGGCGCTGTATCGTTGATCCAGTCCCGCAGAGGGATCGCCAGATCACTCAGGCTGCCGTTGATATCGCCGATGTAGGCCACCGCGAGGCGCTCGTCCTGCTGACGCTCATCCAGCTGCTGCCGCAGCAGATCCAAAGAGTCGTCGTAGGCTCCCGGCTCGCCGCCGTTTGTTGTGGCGGTGTCACCGTCCGATGCACCGTTGTTGATGTCGATGGTTCCCACGCCGGGGATCTCCACCTGACAGGCCGTCAGCGACAGCGCCATGGTCAAGGCCAGCAGCATCGCCGCAAGCGACCTGACCAGCTTTCTTCCGTTATTGCGCATGGGCACCTCCTTTCCGTATTTTACCGTCATTTACCCCTGAGCGGGGTTAAACATGAGAAGCTCATAGGGGAACTGCTGGATGGGGAACCCGTAGGCGCCGCCTCCGCCGGACACGTTCAGCACCGGGAAGAGATCAAAGGCCGCGGGTACCTGCACAGGGAACATGCCCGACACCGTGGTGGGCGCCTCGCCCTTCGTATACTGCCGGCCGCCGCTGCGGGTCATGGTCAGATCTATATGCTCTCCGCTGTCCGTCAGGGACCAGCTGCCCTCATAGATCTCCTGCGGGTCGCCGTAGTCCTCGGTAAACCACCATGTAAAGGTGATCTGCCCCGGCTCCGTGCCGCTGCCCTGCGTCAGGGACATGGTGGCCATGGCGGGCTGCTCCGCAAGATCGCCCTGCCACGTCCAGACGTACCTGGCCAGCTGCTCCGCCGTAGGGGCCGTCCACATGCCATCGTCGCCCACATCGCCGCCATCCATGCTGTCGTTTCCGGTGTAAACGGTAAAGTCGTAACCCAGCTCACGGCCATCCTCAGGGGAGTAGGGCAGCGCCACTATGCCGTAATAGGGATACCACTTCAGCGGCTCCTCCCCGCTGTTGGTCACGATCACCTCGGTGTCGGGATCGACAGCCTCCCCCATGTCGGCGCAGGCAAACACCAGAAACGGCTCACCGCTCTCGCTGCGGTAGAGCACCTCGACGTTATCATAGCCGCCAGTCTTCTCGTTCCATTGGATGCGGTTCACCGCCACAGACGCATTGGGATCACGGGGCACCACACAGAACAGGCTGCCGCGCTGCCCACCACCCGTTCACGGGGGATATTCTGGACGAACGGATACTGGGCACACAGCTCCGGCGCCGCTTTACTCACCCACTCCTGTATTGGAAGCTCAAAATCGTCCGGGCCGCCTGCCGCGCTGCTGATGTAGGCCACCGCGAAGATATAGTCCGGCACCTCTGCCATATGCTTCCGCAGCAGGGCAAGGGAGTCGTCATTGTCGTTTCCTGTATGGATCGTATGATCATCGCCCGTATTGCCGCCTGCGTTGCTGCTGTCGTTGATGCGGACGGTCCCAATGCCGGGGATATTTATTTGGCAGGCTGTCAGCAGCAGTGCCATGGCCATGGCCAACAGCAGCGCGGGAAACTTGTTCCTTTTCATTGGTCCCTCCTTTCGCTGGTCTATCAATATTTACCGCTGGAACCGGAACCGCCGCCGCCGGAATGACTGCTGCTGCCGCTGTCACTGTCCTTGGAGATCTTCCGGCTGGTCTTGGTGGTGTGGGTATAGTTGTCGTACTGCTCCGTCAGGTTCAGGCCCTCGGCGGTCACGTAGGCGTCCGCCTCCGCGCCCTGCCGGACGGACTTCATCTTGGCCTTCAGGAACAGGCACACCGCCAGCGCCAGCACCACGCCGATGCCCAGCGCCATAGGCAGCACCTTCATCAGAGGCTTTCTGACGGGGTGGCCCTGTGTGGCCTGCTCAAAGAAGTCAGCACAGGTGGACAGATAGTCGTCGTAAGCGCCCACCCAGTCGTCTACGGCCAGATCGTCAAGGAAGGCATCCTCCAGCAGCGTCCGGGCGTACTTGCCGATCATGCTATTGGCGTAGCCGTCGCGGATGTACAGGCCGTAGTCTCTGCCCCATGTACTTTGCAGCAGCAGCACGCCGTCCCGTCCCTCGCCGATGCCGAGGTCATTGCCGTTGTAGATGTTGGCCGCGGCATCGTAGGGGTCGCTGCCGTAGTCCTCGTAGTCTTCCACGGTGACGATGTAGACGGCGCAGTTGTACCGCCAGGAGATCTCGTCGGCCTTCAGCTCCAGCTCCAGCCACTCGTCCTCATTCAGCAGGCCTGCCTTATCGTACACGAACAGATCGTCCACCGTCTGCTCTGCCCAAGCGGGCACAACCAGCGTCAGCGCCGCCAGCAGCGCCAGCAGCCATGTAAAAATTCTCTTTTTCATCTCGGCCGCCCTCCTTATATCAGCATCAGGATCGCCGCGGCGATGGCCGTCACCGGTGCGGCGATAGCGGCGAAGATCCCCCAGAATTTACCCATGTCCGTGGGCAGGTCGCCTACCAGCTTGCCTGTCTGCCCGTTCATGGCAAAGAGGAAGTCCTTGCCGCTCCACTTGGTGTGCAGCATCCATACCGGCAGCAGCGCATAGTGTACCTTGCCGCGGTGCAGGTGAATGTCCTGCCGCAGGGGAACGCAGGTGTCGTACTGCGTGGTGGTGCGGCGCAGCGCACCCTCCAGAGACGCAGAGCACCGTCCGTCTGCCCGGTCGTGGCTATCCTCCACGGTCACGTCGTACTTGTCCGCCAGGAAACCCGGCAGATAGGCGGTGGAAAAGGGCTTCAGACCGGCGTAGTCATACGGCTCGATGGAGTCCATGTGGTCGTCGGGCATCTTGCTGGAGGCATCCACCGGTACCTTTTCAAAGGCGATAGAGCCGCCACGGTGCACGTTGTAGTGCTCCGTCTCCGTGATCTCGTAGTCGCCGCTCTCATAGACGTGGGTGATCAGACCCTCATAGTCCACAGAGCCCTCCGCCTGACCGTCGAACATCCAGAAGGGGACGTACACGCCCTGGATCTCCTCAATATGATTGCCGTTGGTAAAGGCCTTGGGCAGCAGGGGCTTGCCCTTATAGTGGTTCTTCAGGGCTGCCACCGCATCCTCCTTGCTGAGCTTGAAGGGGATTACGAAGTCCGGCTTCAGTGCGCCGCTGAACTGTCCCGGCACCACCGTGGGGTTGCCGCAATAGGGGCAAGAGGTGGCGGCAGTGCTTGCGTCGCAGATCAGCTCTGCGCCGCAGGAGGGGCAGTTGTAGGCCTTCATGCCGTCGGCCTCTGCGCCCCAGTCGCTGGTCAGGCCGGAGGTGTCCCAGCCCTGTGCCTCCATCTCCGCTACTTTCTGGCGGTTCTCCTCCGCCTTGGCGTTGGCCTTTTCCGTGGCCTCCACGGATTTGGCCTCTTTCTCTGCATACAGAGCTTCGATCTGCGCCACGTCATATTTCGCGCCGCAAAAATCACATTCCAGCATACCGGAGGCGCCTACAAAGTGCAGAGGGCCGGTACACGCCGGGCATTTATAGTTGGTGATTTGGGATGCCATTGTTCTCTCTCCTTTCCGCTGCGGGAGCGGCTCAAGGCCGCTCCCGTGGAAAATGGCGTTCAGATATGAATACGGTCAGTCAGGTTCGATCAAAGGCTGAGGTTGTACGCGCCGGCAGCCATCAGCTTGCCGTTGTCACCGAAGAACAGGGACAGGCAGCACGCATCATCCTCCTCAGCGTACCATGTGTATACGCCGCGCTGGTACTCCTCTTGGTACTGGTACTCAGAGCAATCCACGCCGATATGCTCCTTGAGATCCGCATAGGTCAGCTTCGCCTGGGGATCGCTGTCGGTGAAGTAGTTCAGGCCGCCCAGATAGGTGAAGAACGTTTCGTTCAGCACTTCCAGTGTTGCTCTGTCAGAGGTCACGGTCTGTGTGTCCGTGGATTTCATATCAATGCCGGGCAGAGCGCTGTCCTTGCTGCCGCCACCGCCGCCGCAGGCAGCGAGGGAGAGCATCATCAATGCGGCCAATACAAGCGTGATCGATTTTTTCATGGTAGAGTTCCTTTCCTTGTTTACATAACAATTTGTTTTCCGCCTGCAGGGGCGGTCAGGGAAATAGTCAGCGCAGGGGTGCGCCGCAGTTCTGGCAGAACTTCTCGCCGGAGCTTTTGGCACCGCAGGACGGGCAAAAGGCGGGGGCGGCAGCGGCCTGCTGCGGCGGGGTATAAGGAGTCTGCTGCGGCGGGGTGTAGGAAGCCTGCTGCGGCTGGGAGTACGGGCCTTGGGGCTGGCTGGGCTGCTGATAGCCGGTGTCAGGCTGCTGGTACGGGTTGTTCGGATAGGGGGCGTTCGGCCGAGGGGGCTGATAGGCCGTCTTAACGGGTGCGCCCTGATACGCCGTGCCGCCGAAGGCCAGCAGGGGGATGAAGATGTAGGGCAGGAAGATCAGTCCTGCCGCGAAGCCGCCGCTCTTGCCGAATGCCTTGGCCAGCCGTACCTGTGTCTGGATGCTCAGAATGATGTTGTAGATGGGGATCAGAAGCAGCAGGAAGCGCATACCACTGCCCCAGGTGATCTCAAACAGCACGTAAAGATTGTAGAAGGGGACAATGGCCGCCCAGCCGGGCTTGCCGGCCTTCCGGAAGATGATCCACATACACACCAGAACAAAGACGCACAGGACAAGCGAGATAATGGTGAACACCGGGTTATAGGCAGGGGGGCTGCTGTAGCTGTAATAGTCGTAATAGTCGTTCATAGACGTCTCCTTTCACGTTCCACAGGTGTGGTCGATCCTGTTTTCTTTTACTCCGTATCCTCCGCGGGAGCGTACTCCTCGGAGGCACCCACGAGAAGCTCCCGCAGGAGCCCCTCAAGGGCGTGCTCGTACTCGCCGTTGTATTCCGCCGTAAGCGTTTCGCCTTCTCTCACGCTGGTGATACTGAGGTAACTCTCCATCCCGTCGAGGACGGACAGACCCTCCGGCAGCACCTTGGGCGGCTGGTGCCAGTTGTCCCGCAGGCACTGCTCCACCTCCGCCCACTGCTCTGCCGTCAGGGGCGCGTCTGTGCGCTCCACCCGTTCGTGGCTGCCCTCGGTGTCAACGCACCATCCGGAGATGGCATACGCACCGTCCGTCTCCTCCAGGTCAAAGAGGAAGCAGCCGTCGTAAATTGAGGCGCTCTGCGACCAGCGTATGCTTTTTAGCGTGTCGCCGTCCCGAAAGACGTTGGCAAACTCGTTCACCATGCCGTCGCCGTCCAATATCCGGTCGGTCACAAGATAGCGGTAGAGCTGCACACCGCCTACCGCCAGCACACCTGCCAGCGTCAGCGCAAGGAGACCGATCATCACCTTTTTTGCCATCAGGGGCGAGGCTGGCCGCAGTTGGCGCAGAACTTGCCCTTGTTGACCGTTCCGCACGCACACGTCCACTCGTCGCTGGCAGGCTTGGGCTGGCCGCATTCAGCGCAGAATTTGCCGGTGTTCACCGCGCCGCAGGCACATTTCCACTCGCCGGCGGGTGCGGGCTTGGGCTGGCCGCACTCGGCACAGAACTTGCCAGTGTTTCCCGCATGACCGCAGGCGCACGCCCATCCGGCGGGTGCGGCAGGTGCGGCGGGCTGCTGCACCGGCTGCTGTGTCGCCTGCTGCTGCCCCATGGCGAACAGATTTTGGGCGTTCATGCCGCCGGCCTGACCCGCCATGTTCATACCCATGAAGGCCATGGCAGGGCCTGCGCCCTGATTGCCTGCCGCCATCTTCATGGCATCGCCCTGGCTGCCCACCAGATGCGCCGCCGCACGGGTGGGATCCATGAACGCCGCGTTCCGCTGCAGCTCCTTGAGCATCTTCTCGTCTTCCTCGTCCGCCGTCACGCTGGACACGCCGAAGGAGACGATCTCGATGCCCCGCAGGTCGCGCCATTTCTTGGAGAGAACCTCGTTCAGGGCGTCGGCCAGCTCCAGCGTGTGGCCGGGCAGCTGGGAGTAGCGGATGCCGTTCTCACCGATCTTGGCGAAGGCGGGCTGGAGGGCGGTCAGCAGCTCCGTTTTCAGCTGGCTGTCCAGCCGGTCGCGGGTATAGTCCTCGCTGACGTTGCCGCAGACGTTGGTGTAGAACAGCATGGGGTTGCTGATACGGTAGCTGTACTCGCCGAAGCAGCGGATGCCCACGTCGATGTCGATACCGGCGCGCTGATCCACCACCCGGAACGGGACGGGGGACGGTGTGCCGTATTTGTTGCCGATCAGCTCCTTGGTGTTGAAATAATAGATGCGCTGATCCTTGGGCGCTTCACCACCGAAGGTGAAGCGGTTGGCCATGTTGTTGAATACGTTTTTGATGCCTTCGCCCAGGTCGCCCACGAACAGGGAGGGCTCGGTGGACTGGTCATAGGTGTACTCGCCGGAGGCGGCGCACATATCCACGATCCTGCCCTGATCCACGATGAGCATACACTGGCCGTCGGCCACCGCGATGACCGAGCCGTTGGTAATGATGTTCTCGTCACCCTTGGTGTTGCTGGAGCGCTTGGAGGTCTTCTTCTGGCCCTTCACCGCCAGTACGTTTTCAGGAATGGCCTCGCAGTAGAAGTATTCCTTCCACTGATCCGCCATCACGCCGCCGAAGCTGCCCAGTGCCGCTTTAATAAGTCCCATGATCTTTCTCCTTTACATCTTTTATTGTCGTTATGTTGTTTCGTATATCGCTTCTCCGGGGACTGCTGCCCTTGTTATTCGACGAACCTCCCGTATTCGTCGAGCCACCGTCCGTCCGCCCGCTCAAAGTGGGCTACCCACACCACGTAGGAGCCCTCCATATAGCGGTGCAGCTCCAGATAGTTGTTGTCAATGACCGTCACGGTGTACTCTACGTCCTCCGGGACGTCATCCTGGCCGCTCATCAGCTCCGCGTACCACTCCTCGTTGGCGCAGCCGTCGTACATGGCTCCCTTGTGGAACCTCACGTGCAGCCCGTTCATCTTTTGGTGGTTGCCATAGCTGTCGGTATATTCGTACCATGCGGCCATGGACCATGTGCCCTCGCCCATAAAGCCGGTCACGCCGTCAGCCTCCTGAAATTCCAGCGTCACGGTAATTCCTTCTTCTTCCATCTTGTACCGGTCGCCCTCGACCTCGCCCTCGACGGCGATCCACTCGCCACTCAGGTACTTCCGGTACTTTTCCATGGTGTAGTCCGTCCCGCCATCGTAGAAGTCTTCATCGCCGCCCACCGGGTCAAGCCCGTCCACCGGATCTGACACATCATTGTTGTCGCCGGGCAGGGGCGGTGTGTCTATCGTGGTGCCGCCGTTGTTCTCCTGCTTACCGTAGGGGATGAACTCCACCTGACAGGCCGTCAGGCTCAGCGCCAGCGCCAGAAGCAGCGCCAGCGCGATCCACCGCCGCTTCACGGCTCAGGCCCAGGGGTCCTGGGCGGCCGGGATGCGGATGCCGCTGAGGGGACTGGAATACTCCCACAGGAACCATTCGCCGGTGGAGGGCTTCTGCCGCAGCTTGATGGGCCGGGGCGAATCCGCGCCGGGTGTGGCGATGAACAGCCGCAGATAGCCCGGTTCAATGTCCTGCGGACGGGGGTCGGGCAGTACATCCACCACATAGGGCTGCGTGGGAGCGTAGCTGTTCTGGGGCGTGGCGCCGGCGAAGTATGCCAGCGGCAGGTACTCCTTGCCCCGCAGACGGTCCCGCAGGAACTGGCTGTCATAGGGGGTCATGGGCCGGGGGCCGCGCAGGAGGTTCATAGCCTCCACACCCTCGTTGGGGTTCTTCACATACAGGTGCAGGGCGCACAGGAAGCCCGCCACTACCTCCTCGGGTGTCCGCAGGGATAGATTCCGAAATTCCGCCAGCGAGGCGGGCAGCGCATTCAATGTCACTTGCATATCTCGTCCTTCCTTTCTCTGATTTCCGTACCGTTCGTCAGCTGTCGCCTCTCACGCTGCTGGAGAACGTGGCAGCCGTGTAGTACTCGTCGCCGTCACGCACCACGAAGTACAGCACATAGTAGTCACCCTCGCCGTTGTACCAGCCGTAGGCGTGCTTTTCACTGTTCCAGCTCTTTTCATCCATGCCGGTATGGGGGATGCCGTCCTCGCCGCCCAGCATGGCCTTGATGTCGTCATAGGTCAATTTCGAGGACTTGGAGGAGCCCATATCCCACAGCTCCTGCCGCACCTTCTGCATGGTGGGCAGATCCGCCAGGCCGGTGGCGTCGGGATTGGACTTGCCGTACTCGCCCTGTCCGTTGGTGGTGGTCCGCTCGTAGGGATAGTTCTCCGGCAGGCCGCCGTTGTCGCCGCCGCCCAGGGGGGCAATAACGCTTCCACCGCTGCCGTCATCGGGGATCAGGCTGGTGTCGATCTCAAAGGTATTGGCGATCTCCATAAAGGTCTTGCCGCGATAATACTCCACTGCACTCTCAGGCATGGGGATGAAATCGTCGTCCGTCCAGTTCTCATCGTCCAGATGCCGCAGGTTGGCCAGCAGACTGATGGAGCCGTCCACCAGATCGGAGTCCACCTCGCAGCTCACATACAGCGCGCCGGTCTCGTCCACGGACAGGATGCCGTCCTGCATCTCGCCGCCCATGAACATACCACGCAGCTCCAGACCGCTATCGTCATCCGGTACCACACGCGCATAGGTGTCCGCAAAGTTGAGGTCGTTCTCGCCCTCTAAATACATGGCAAGCCACACCTCGCAGCCGCCGTTCCGGTCGAACACCAGCCGCGCCAGGATCTCGTGGGCGGTGTCATTCAGCGCCTCAAGGTCGCCGGTGGCATCCGTGAGACCCGCCATGCCGTGCCAGTCGCCGCCGTACACCGCGGCGAAGTCATCCAAAGACATTTCATCCGCGCCGGTGTTCCCGCCGGTGCTGCCGCCGCCCTTCCGGAAGGTCAATTGCAGGTCAAAGCCGAAGTAGTCATTCACCGTGATCAGGCCGTCCTTCAGCGTGCAGTTGCAGATCGATCCGTCTCTGTCCAGCGTCAGGGCGCCGTCCTTAGTCAGCTTCCACTCGATGGTCGTCGGGTCGCCGTCCAGCATAAAGCAGCCCGTACCGTCCTCTTTCAGCTCAATGTAGTTGTCGCCCAGATCGTACACCTCTTCCATGGGTATCCACTCGTCGAAGGAGAGGACCTCCTCGCCCATGTACTTGCCCACGGCGGGGTTGGCCTTGGAGCCGCCCTTGCCGCCTCCGCAGGCCGCCAGCGTCAGCGCCATCACCAGCGCCAGCAGCAGTGCCGTCAGCTTTTTCATACTTTTCATCACCGTTCCTCCTGTTTTTACTGTTTTCTACGAATTTGTTTCTTTCTGCCTAAATGTACATATATCGGCACGTCTCACTTGAGACGGTTGCCGCATTCCGGGCAGTATGCCGGGGCTGAAGAGCCCGGCTTGGGCTGCCAGCCGCAGGTTTCGCAGGTCAGCGGCTTCGCCAGACCGCAGCCGGTGCAGAATCTGCCCTCGTTTTCCGTCCGGCAGGCGGGACAGCTCCACTCCTTAGATAGCGGCGTTTTCGACTCCGTGGAGAAGATCACGTCCTCCTCGCCGCACTCCGCGCCGTCCTTAGTCAGCCATCTATGGCCGCTGCCGTCGCTGTACCGGATACGGAAGGCGTTTTCCGCATGGCTGAATGTCAGATTGTCGAAGGTGCCCGTCATGAGAATACCCTTCTGCTCCTGCGTCAGCTTTACCGTTCCGGTTTTGTACACCCACATATCGGCCTCAAAATCCAGTTCGCCGTCCACAAGCACCTGTATGCGGGAGCTCTCAAACGGGTCGCTGTTCTCCACCTCCATGATGATGCTGCTGCCGTTCCGGCTCTGCCACGTCCCCATGAAGGGGGATTGATCCTCCGGCGTATACATCATACCGGGGCCGTCCACCATTTGGCCGGACGGCGGGGTCTTCGCCCTGCCGCAGCCCACCATTCCCCACAGCGCCATGACCAGCAGTACACCTCCTATCCAAAAGCGATATCTCATATGCGTCCCTCCTGACGATCCACTCAGGCGTTCTTTGCGGACACATCTGCCACCGGCTCGCCCCTCTCCTGCAAAAACGCGGCGCAGTCCATACACAGGTCGATATCCTCTCCCATCAGGAAGCAGTGGTCGCACACCAGCCGCTTGCAGATGGGACACAGGCTGAAATGCTCCAGCGCCTCTGTGACGGCTCGCTCAAAGGCGTCCTCCCGTTCCCGTTGGTACAGCGCCTGAAAGATCACGCGCTTTCCCTCGTTCTCCGGCTGCACCCCCACCTTGGAAAACCGCACAGGCTGGCTTTCCCAGCAATAGCCGCATGCCGCGCAGCGCAGTGAAAAACGAAATCTTTCCACAGTGGATACATCCTCCATGGATGCTTTGATGATGTGGCGCATCCGGGTCCCCTCCTTGCCTTTATCGCCAGTCCGTTCTTCCGTACTCATGCCCAAAGTATCTATACAGGTATATGTTCTTTTTAGCAGTTTTTGCTTGAAGCGTCTATTACCTTGAGGGTGAATTTTGTCTGTAAACGGCGAAATCACCCTCAGGAGTAGACAGAGTGCACAATCCGGATCACGACGGGTTGTGCACTCTGCTCATTGTACTTATTCTTGTTTTTGGTTCAGCAGTTCACCGCTGCGGCCGCAGGCGGCGAACAGCTCGATATACACCTTCAGTTCATCGAAGGAATCCACGCCCAGCTTCCGGTACAGATTGCGGTTATGGGTCTTTACGGTGTTGGCACTGATGCGCGCCAGCTCAGGAATATCCTTGACGGTATAGCCATCCATGTAGTATTGCAGGATGGTGCGCTCCATGCCGGTCAGCGTGCCTGCCCTCTCTGCAAAGCCACACAGCCGTGCCTCCACATCGGGCGGCAGCGCACCCACCGGCCGCGCCCGGATCATGGCCAGCAGCTCGTCGATCTCCGGAATACCGGAGGCCACCAACGCTGTCGTGCCGCCTCTGACCGCCGCGAGGCTCTCATTGATCGGCTTGACGAAGTGGCGGGACAGCACGGCTGACACAGCCAGCATCGCCAGCAGAAACAGCAGTGAGCCCAGGAACCATGCGAACTGCACTCCGCGCTCATAGCTGCGGAAGGCGTTTGCCGACACAAGCGTTACCGCGGCAAGGGGGATGCCATCCGAGGTGACGACATCCAGCAGTCGGTGGCGTCCCAAATAGAAATCCTTACCGTCTGCATAGACGGTATAGTATTTCCTTGGCTCAATGTGCAGTGTGCCGTCAGCCGTCAGGCGCGAGCCGGAGGTGGCACCCAGCATGGCCCCCGACAGGTCGAGCCTGTCGCCGTCGATGGGTGCCAGCAGGGTCAGCATATTGCCATAGGTGCTGGACACGGTGTCGTGGGAAAGGGAAAAATAGAGATCGCTGATCTCCACACCGCAGAAGCCCCGCACGGTGCCGCTGCTGTCCAGGATCGGCACACACAGCAGCATCACGTGCTCCCACGTGTCCAGCAGCTCCGAGCGCTTTGCCCACAGGCTGCCCTCCGCCGGACGAGCGGCCTGACTGCTGAGGACGCGTTCGCTGCCGGGGATCAGCGCGGTGTTCAGCTCCGGATTCCAGCGGTTGTGCATCTGAAGCTGCAGCCCCCTCGACGCTTCCGCCGCGCCGCGGAAGCAAATCACATCCTGCTCCGAGGCCACCGTGGGCTGAAGCCCGCTATAGCGCAGATACAGCCCTGCTCTGAGAGCGCCCGCATCGGGCAGCGACGTGTTGGCGGTGACGTTCAGGCAGAAGAAGATCCCACTGCACGAGGTGGCGCTCAGCGTACTGCTCAGCGGCGCGTACAGACGCTTTTCCAGCTCTGCGATAGTGCCCGGATCGTCGTTGAGCGCGTCAAAGGGAATGCCCTTGGCCGCAAGGAAGGCGTCCAGCTCCCGTCCCAGCTTTTCCGACAGAGCTACGCCGTGCGCTGTCAAATCATCCATCTGCGCATCCAGTGCCGCGTATGTATTTCTCTGCTGAATGTCGAGAGCGCCGGCCAGCTGCCGGGCAGGATGGGACAGCACGCCTGTGGCCATCAGGATAGACAGAATGGCTGCCACCAGCAGCAGCGCCATGGTGAACCAATACAGCAGCAGCCGCACGCCCATACTGCGGCTGGCTGTATATGGGTTGTGGATCATATCCCGAATCGACCGCATGCGCCTTTCCTCTTTCATGTGCCGTAATCCAGCTTAAAGCTGTTCAGGGTCTCCCAAATCAGGGCGTTCTGCGTGTGGCCGCCCTCCAGATACTGTGTCCGGCCCGCCGTCAGCTTCAGCCGCGCCAGCTTCTCAAACCGCGACTCCAGATCCAGATAATTCTCCATCTGCGGCGGGTAGTAGAAGGTATATGCCTCCTGTGTTTGCAGGTATGTCTCGTACAGCGACACATACAGCGGGTCGCTGAGCTTTTCCACGGCTTCGGGCAGGTATCTGTCAAAGGCCTCCTGCGTCACCGGCATATAGCCCAGACTGGTCACAAATTCCACGTTGCACGCAGGCTCGGTCAGCCATTTCAGGAACGTGATGCACGCACTCTCCCGTTCCGGGGTGGATTTTACGGTGCACATTCCGACGCCGCGCTGCATCACCAGCTTGTCGCCCTCCTCAAACACCGGACAGGGCATGGAGGTGATCGTCACCTTTTCCGAGGTGTTGTCCGGATATGTCACCGTGTCGGAGTAGTAGAGCACGCTGGCGGAGGAGGCCACGGACACCACCGCGTCTCCCGTGCGAAGCGGCTCTGTGGCGTATCCGTCGTGCAGCCACAGGCCGCCCGCCAGCCCCGCCCTGGCATACGGCTCCCAGGCACGCTCGAACCCGGAGCCAAACCTTACGCCGTCGTCCCGGAAGAAGTCCTCCCCCAGAGACTCTACCCCTACCTGAAAATAGTTGAAGTGGTAATCGTGGACAAAGAAGCACTTACCGGTATCCGCGGCGTACTGCTCCGCCAGCGCGTAAACGCCCTCCCATGTGGTCAGATCGTCATAGTCGGCGCCGGACTTAGCTGCCCACCTGTCGAACAGCGTCCGGTTGACAAACAGCACCTCGGTGGATTTGGTGAGGGGCAGGATCGCCTGCCGTCCGCCGATCGTCCCCTCCTCCCGGAAGGCGGGGATAAACGCCGCCAGCTCCTCCTCGCTGAAATAGTCCTGGTAGTCCACAAGAATGTCCTGATCCGGCAGAGCCAGCACCGTTTTGGGATAGGAAACGAACATATCCGGCAGCGCCGGTGCGCCCGGGTCACTGTTGGCAGCGGCCAGCACGCTTTTGTGAATGCTGCCGCTGTTGCTGACCAGCTCCACCTTTACGCGGATGTTCTGCTCCGCGCCCACTGTGCTGTTGAACCGATCGATCAGACTGTTCAGCGGAGAATCCACCTCGCCGCCATAGACATGCCACAGCGTTACGGTCAGCGGCTCTGTGCTCTTTTTCTGCCCGCAGCCCGTTATCGGCAGCAGCAGTAACACCAACAGACAAACTATACCGATTTTTTTCATGGTCGCGCCTCACCTGCTTTGGCGGGCCAGCGGGACACAGCACCCAGCCGCCGCCGTAAAATAAACGGAATGGAGAGTATCAGAGGGCTTCTTTCATGCACCGCCTGCCCACAGCCCATCCGATACCGGCCAGCATCAGCAGGGCGGCCGGAATACACAGCCACAGCCATCTTCTGCTCATACGCCTGTCTCCTCGAAAGTATCAGCCGTTAAACGCGGAAAGAGCCGCGTCTGCCCGGCGGATCCACTCGGTGCGGTCGCCGTAGACCGCCGCATCCAACGAGTTGATGGCGGCGGCCGCCTTCTCTCCGGCATCCTCCTCGCCCCGCATAGCGGCGCTGAGCCCCGAGGCCATATCCTTGATGGCGGTCATCTGCTGCTTCCACGTGTTGGCGGCGTTGCCCAGCGTCTTCTGCACGCCGAACAGCGTGTCGAAATACTTGCTGAGCTTTTCATACTCCTTGAAGTTGTTCACCTCAAGGTTGAAGGCGTTCATGCCCTCGGTGTTGATGAACACCATCCGCACGGTGGACTTCTTCTCCGTCTTATCGCCGTTCTTCACCATCTGCTCCTCATACTTATAGTTCCGCAGATCGGCGATGCGGTACACGCAGGCGCGGGTGGTCTTGCCGAATATCAGGATCTTGTAGTCCACCTGCGTAAAGGCCACCAGCCCGATGTCCTCCGCCACATAGAGGTGCGCGCCGAAGCGCGTCAGCTTCTGGTTCTTATCCTTCGTCTTCAGACGCGGCACAAAGTAGTGCTCCCACAGCTTCGTCCCCCGTTCCACCTGGGCCAGATGCGCCTTCACGCCGGGGAGGTTGCCATGCACATAGTCGTACACCTTGAAGCCCCGGCTTCTGCAATTCTTACGGCAGATACAGTTGCCGTCCGCCAGCTTCTGGGTCTGCATCAGGTTGATGTCCGCTCCGCAAATTCCACACTTGTTCGCCATGATCCATTTCTCCTTTCAGTCGGTGCCGGTCACCCGGCAGGTTCCTATAGTCTTGATGGTTTCTATGGTTCCCTGTTGAATGCTCCCGTGTCGGGGTTATTCTTTTTATGGTTCGGCCGCGTTGTCTCCGTCACATGGCGTAGATCTGATCCATCAGATACTCGGCGGTCATGGAGCCGTAGAAAAACTGGTCGATCAGCCCGTTCTTCTTGGCGTCCCGGATGTCCTTGGCGGCCTGCCGCTCGGTGTTGGAGTCCACCATCAGCGCGATCTTGCAGTCGGGACACAGCTCCCGCACCCGGTCGCGCAGCTTCAGCCGCTCGCTGAGCCTCCACGGCGTGTAGCCCGTGACCTCCATGACAAGGGCGAAGGGCGCATACACCTGACACAGCTCCACCGTGTCCTGCGGGGACTCCGCGCGGATCACGTCGATATCATATTCCGAATTCTTAAAAGCGCTCGCTACGGCGTCTGCAAACAGATAATTCTGCATATCGATCACAATTTTACGCATCGAGCCATCCCTCTTTTCTTTCGCGGTATGTATCTCATTCTGTTGTATGCAGCCATTATAGCATAGAAAAGCGGCTCCGTCTGTCCCCAGAAGTGAGGACAGACGGAGCCGATAAGCGTAAATAAGGGGCGGACAGGCGCGCTTTTCTCAAGACACTCCTGCCGCGCCGGACCAGCCCCCCGGCACGACCAGCCGCTTGCTGACCGCAGCGACCATCAGCCGGTTGCGGTTGGGGTATCCGGTTTTTTCCAGCATCCGGTTGATATAGGTGCGCACTGTCGATTCCGCCACATTCATTCCCGCGGCGATCTCCGCGTAGGTTTGGCCCTCACAGAGCAGGCGCAGCGTCTCCAGCTCCTGATCAGACAGATCACAGGACAGGACGTTCCCCAGCCGCACCGATGGTGTAGCGTCCGGCCAAAAGCGCTTGCCGGACAGGGTGCCCTCGATAACGCTCACAAGATCACCGGAGGGGGAATCCTTGTACCAAAAGCTGTCAGCCCCGATCTGCCTCGCCCGTTCCAGAAAGCGCCCCTCCAGCATGGAGGTCACCATCACGATCTTAATGTGGGAATACGCTTTTTTGATGGCCTCGGCGGCGGCCAGACCGTCCGAATCGTTTTCGGTGCAGATGTCCATCAAAATCAGGTCAATATGTCCGTCGCCGCACCGGCGAAGCGCCGCGTCGGCATGGGTCAGGGTGCCCGCCACCCGGCAATCCGCGCATTTTTCCACGCAGGCACACAGGTACATTCGGGCGAGGGTCTGATCCTCGACGATCAATATGTCTCTGACAGCCATTTGTTATCCCCCAGCTTCTCAAAAGTTGGTATCCCTATCACCAGCGCAAACTCCGGCAGGCTCTGCACGGTCATCGTGCCGCCCGCCCGTTCGATCCGCCGCCGCAGATTGGACAGCCCGCCGCCCTCTGTAATGGGTTTTTCCGGCGGCTTGCCGTTGTTGCGCAGCAGGATATTGTACCTGTCCCCGTCCTCCCAGATGTGGGCGGTCAGCTCCGTTGCCTGCGCATATTGCACGGCGTTGCTCAGACAGACCTGCATGGCCGCATACAGCAGCTCCGCCGCCGCGCCCACCGGCTCCGGTCCCCGCACCCTGACGGTCACGCCGCTGCTCCTTGCGTTTTCGTACAGCGCCTCTCTTGCCGGCAAAAGTCCTGCGTCCCGAAAGAGGATGCTCTTCTCCCACTCCCGAAGCACGACGTCTGCGTCGATGGCACCGAGGTCTCCGGCCAGATACTGCTTCGTAACGGTAATGCAGGCGGCAAGACTGTCGTGCATGGCGGATTTGACGGCAAGCTGCTCCCTCTCCCGCGCCATCGCCTCCACGTTTTCCGAGAGGCGGCGCAGCTCTTCCGCGTCCTGCTCAAGTTTTCGGTTGTCCTCGGCCAACTGCTCCAGCGCCCGGTGCAGCTCCGTGACATTCGCGGCGGTCAGCTGTATATACGTCTCCCCGTACCGGTCGGTCACGGCGGCTCTCTCAAATTTCCATACCAGCCCGTCGGGGAAGCGGAAGGTGCTCTCCATGCCGGCAAGGGGCGTTACGCCCTTTGGCGGGGCGGCCAGTGCCCTTTGGAGCTCCTCCAGGTATTGCAGGTCGCTGTTGAGCAGATGCTGGCTCAGCCGATACATCTGCCGGTTGCACAGCACGATGCCGCCCGACTGGTCGAAAAAGCATACGGCGGTGGGAAGCCGGTCAAAGCTCTCCTTGATGGCGTTGAACCCGAAGCGCTTCAGCTTATGCATCCTCCCACCCCCTTATCCTTCTGCGGACAAGCCACAGACCGTCCTCCTGCCGTACCGTTACCTCCGGGGAGGCGATCGCCGACAGATCGGCGGCGCACTCCACCGACAGGTCCATCGCGCTGTCGGAAACGGAGATAAACAGCGAGCGCAGATCATCTATCGTGGCCTCCGCGACGATTTCCAGAAGCTCAAACAGACAAACGACCTCGGAGGCGAGCATGGGTCCTGTTGTGCGGTAGACCACGCCGCACTCCGTACCGCAGGCGGTCAGAGCGCGTACGGCCTCGTCCACCGTCAGCCGCAGCTCCTGCTGCGGCAGATGCTGATACTCACTGCTGAGAAAATACAGGTTGGCGCTACGCTTGATGTAGGTGCCCAGCAGCAGCACCCTCTTCAGCAGACGCCGCCTTTCGGCGGGGTCGGCTCCCTCGCATCGGGCGAGCATTTGCCGCATCTGGGCTGTCTGCCTGCTGTGCCTGGTCTCCAGCTCATTGTATATACGGTTCTTCTCGCTCAGCTCATGCAGACTTCTTTGCACAAGATAGGCGTCCCGCAGCTTTTTCTTGTTGCGCTCCATTACCGCCCTGTTTTTATTCAGCCGGGCGTGCAGCTCTGTCAGCGGGCGCACATTGTCCTGCCAGACGGCGTAGCCTCCGCTGATGGGCGCCGAGGAGATGCGCATGCCGTCAGGCCGGAGGATCCGCTGCCCATCCTGCGGGCAAATCATATCCTCGCCCGCGGCATGGGAGCGCAGGACGATCTGACCGCTGCGATCCGCGATACAAGCCGCCAGCGTTGTGGCCTCAAACAGCTCCACGTATCCCGTGTTGGACGGTATCATCCGGCAGTGGATGCAGCTTTCGTAGATGGCGGCATACAGCAGGCAGAACATCACGTTCATGTCGCCGAGCCACCACCGGACGGCGGGAATGCCCGACAGATAGAGAAGACCGTACAGGGCCGTCACGCAGCCCAGCACAAACGGCGTTATCCGCTTCCCTCTACCGCCTGGCATACGGCTCTTTCGGAACAGGCAGACGAGGGAGAAGACCATGCAGCCCAGCATCCAACCGAGGCAGATAAAATACAGCGGGCGGTGGGAATACGTGCCGGAGAGCGGCAGACCGGGAACGCCGCTTTTGAAGGCGAATACCTGCTGATGCAGGTCATTGGTGATCACCAGCAGAAACAGCACCGCAGGGACGATCAACAGCATACCGGATCTTCGGCTCAGACGGGAATCCTCCGGCTTTCCCAAGGACAGGGCGATGTACACCCCCAGCAGCGGGAGAAAAAGCATCGGCAGGTAGTAGAGATACCACACGTACCGCGCCGCTGTCAGGCCGGTGACGACGCTGTATTTCAGCGTCCGCAGTATAAGCCACAGCAGGATCAGCGCCGCCGTCAGCCGCAGGCAGTGCAGCGCCTGCCGCTGGATGATGCGCCGGTCAAGGGAAAAGCCCCACAGGGAGAAAAGCAGCAGATAGAGCGCCGTCCGGATATGGTTCACGACAGGACCGCCGATGTCAAATTTTGCCAGCATCCGGCAGGCGTAGGCTATGGCGATCACCGTGAAAACAAAGATCATAGCCGACAGATGTTTCGTGTTTCCTTTCAAGGGGTAGCGCCCTCGCTTTCTTTCTGCACGTATCACCGCACGCATCCTTGCTGTATGCAGTATAGCATAAAGAGAGATTTCCCGCAACTATCCGAAGTGCGTTGTTTCTCTCGATGAGCTCGATATGAGCCGAGACGGGATCAGACGCCGGCTTCCACACCAGCTGCCCTCGTGCCACAATGTGCGCCTGTGAAAATGCAGCCTTCCGGCGGTTCTTTTTCAGCTTATACGCTGGGATGTGCGGTGTTGTCGGGGATGGTCTCCGGGATCTCCGCCAAAGCCTCATGACGGCGTTCGCATACCGCCAGCACATAGCCCCAGGCCACAAAGGGCAGCACCAGCAGCCCGCCCTGGACGTGCAGCCAGTCTACGGCAAAGTAGGAGGCCGTTGCGCCGATGTGAAAGCACAGCAGCGTCAGGGCGTAGAATTTCAGCTTCCGCAGGTGCGCCCGGTCACGGTCACACAGGTAGCTGGCCAGGGCCAGGGTCGCCTGCTTCGTGTTGTTGGTGGAAAAGATGGTGGAGCTGTAAAAGCCACGCGCACCGGCATAGCTGCTCCACTGGAAGCTCATGGCGAAGAAAATGGGGTACAGTGCGATGACGGCGGTGAGGTCCGGCGGCAGGAACGACACGGTAACGGCGGCCGCGGCGGTGATGAACGGGGACACCAGATGCGTATCCGTGCCGAACCAGTGGGGCAGCAGCACCGTCAGCATCGTGCCCAGGAGGTAGATGAGCAGCGCACCGGTGTGGAGCAGGATGCCGTGGCCGTCGGCCCGGAGGAAGTCCATCAGCAGCTCTATCAGATTCACCGTCTGGGCGTTGCCCATGATGCCGCTGTGGACCAGGATGGCGTAGCCGCCGAAGAAGCCGCCCACGGTGCAGAAGGCCAGGTGGCGGTACAGGTCGATATGGTCGTTATGGGAGAGCTTTTCCATGAAATTTGTCCCTTTCTGTGTAAACATAGCGGTTATCAGTATAGCACAGCGGCGGGGAAAGGCAAGAGGAAGAAGGTACAAAAAAGGTGAAAAGAACGGTATATTCGTGTTGACATCGGGAAAGTTTGTGGTAAAATACGTCTATGAAACAGGCGATGAGAAAGATGAGCTGCCGCGGCTGCCCAAAGCGAGACGGGGAGGGTGTGAGCCCGTTGGGAACAGTACGGCAGCAGCCCCTTTCGAGCTGGCTGCGATGAGCGGCACGGGACGCTCCCGTTACAGGGCGGCTAAGAAGACGGCTGTGCCGTCAATTAGGGTGGTACCGTGAAGCTGCGCTTCGCCCCTATGCCGGGGCGGGGCGCTTTTGTTTTAGCCCTGCACCCGGCAGAACACAGCATGAGTAAATCTGAAGCATAAAAGGAGACGAAAGACTATGAGCCATCCATATCACGGCCTGAATGAGCTGCGGGAGCTGTTCCTGAAGTTCTTTGAAACAAAGGGCCATCTGCGCCTGCCCAGCTTTTCCCTCGTGCCGCAGAACGACAAGTCCGTTCTGCTCATCAACGCGGGCATGACCCCTATGAAGCCCTGGTTCAAGGGTGAGGAAGAGCCGCCCTGCCGCCGCGTCTGCACCTGTCAGAAGTGCATCCGCACCGGCGATATCGACAACGTGGGCAAGACCGCCCGCCACGGCACGTATTTCGAGATGCTGGGCAACTTCTCCTTCGGCGATTACTTCAAGCATGAGGCTATCGCCTGGAGCTGGGAGTTCCTGACCAGCCCCGAGTGGGTGGGCCTGGAGGCTGACCGGCTGTATCCCTCCGTGTACGAGAGCGACGACGAGGCGTGGGACATCTGGCACGACGAGATCGGCATCCCCGCCGAGAAGATCTTCCGCTTCGGCAAGGAGGACAACTTCTGGGAGCACGGCTCCGGCCCCTGC